>FWPU01003851.1_pt1 | contig 36515 bp, 22 predicted proteins | sample 2228361 | NCBI WGS metagenome assembly FWPU01 (sample SAMEA103939777, study PRJEB20133) | metagenome
TGATTTCGCCCACGCCTACGCCCACGCCCACCGTGGGGAAGGTCCACATTTCCTCCTCGTTCACGTGCACGTGGACGTGGACGTGGACGTGATCGAAAACGAAGACCTCCCCTCGTCTGCGCCCACGCCCACGCCCATGCCCACGGTGGGGAAGGTCCTCGTTCAGGGGGCCTGACGAACAAGTCGTCGTGGACATGGTGATGGATCCCGTGAGCCCACTGGACAGCGAGAAGCCCGTGTCCGGGGGGATCCGCCATGACACGCTGCGCGAGATCGCGGTGAACAAGTTGTGCGCGCTGCTTGGGCGCGTCGAGCCGCGCGACCTCGTGGACCTGTACTTCATCGAGCGTTCGGGACTCGATCCTCTTTCTTTGCTGGACCAGGCCCGCCGCAAGGACGGAGGGATGACTCCGGGGGCCCTGGCCTATGCCCTGGCCTCTTCGGGTGGCGTGACACTGCCGGTGGGTCTCCTGGCGAGCGTGACGGTCGAGGAGGTCCTGACCTTCCGCGACTGCCTCGTGGACCGCCTGTTGCGGATGGCGGTCCCGAACCAGAACTGACCGCCCCGTCCCCTGGGCGTCCGAGCGAATGGAACCTCCTGCCCGAGCGATCCGCGATGTCGGCAGATGCAGCATTGATGCGGTCTTCAAGGGGTTCGGAAATGGATTTACCCCATGAAAGTGTTCATTCTCGGCATCTTCAAAGAGACCGGACACCATTCGAGGGGGGCCTCGCACGCCCCCCTCTTGGCACTCGAAATCCTGGATTTCTCGTGCCATATCATCGCGGTCGCGTCGCCATCCGCGCAACAGCGCGGATGGTTCCGCGCGCCGGCTTGACATCGCCGGGACTCGGGAGTAAGGTCCCCCCATCTCATGAGGGGAGGAACCCATGACTCGATGTCTGATGACGATGATCGCGTTCGCGGCGGTGGGAGCCCTGGCGGCCTGCGGAGGTGGGGGCGACGGGGGGCAGGTCACGAACCAGGACCTGCCGGACGCGACCCCGCCGGATTTGCAAGGCCAGGACCTGCCGGGCCAGGACCTCCAGCAGCCCGACCCCGGGCCGCCGAACATCCCGGCCGGGAACGGGACGTGCGTGGACATCTTTGACTGCGTGGACCAGAAGCAGTGCCAGGACCAGGCGTGCGTTCAGGAATGCCTGGCAGTGGGCAGCACGCAGGCCCAGAACCAGTTCGAGGCCCTGGGGCAGTGCCTCGTCTCGAAGTGCGGCCAGTTCCAGGACCAGCCGGCGCAGCAGGGCTACTGCGTGTACGCCGAGTGCAAGGCGGAGAACCTGCCCTGCACGAAGACCGGGGACCTGGGGTGCATGGACATGCTAGAGTGCGCCGAGAAGTGCGGGGAGGACGACGCCTGCGTTCTCGACTGCTTCTCGCAGGGCACCTACGACGCCCAGACCTCGCTTTTCAACATCTTGGCCTGCATCGAGAAGAACTGTCCCACTGGGGACGAGGACTGCATCTTCTCGAACTGCATGCAGCAGGTCCTGGCCTGCCAGAACAGTTGACGCGCCGGTGAGCCGCCTCTCCCCAGCCGAGGTCTCCGATCGAGCCTCGGCCCTCCGGGCCCTCGCGTCCCCCTGCCGCCTGTGCCCCCATGAGTGCCGGGTGGACCGGCTTGGGGGCGAGGCGGGGCGATGTCGGATGGGGCCGCACGCGGTCCTCGCCGCTGCGACCGCGCACTTCGGGGAGGAGCCGGAGGTGTCGGGCACGCGAGGGTCCGGGACCCTGTTCTTCGGGGCGTGCAACCTGCGGTGCCGGTATTGCCAGAACCACCAGATCAGCCAGGGGCCTCGTGTGAGGCGGATGCCCGCGACCCCGCCAGAAGAGGTCGCGCGGCAGGCCATGCGGTTGCAGGCCCTGGGGTGCCACAACGTCAACTGGGTCACGCCGTCCCACGTCACGCCCTGGGCCGTGGAGGCCCACGCCCTGGCCGTCGGCGACGGACTGGCGGTCCCCCTCGTCTATAACACGAGCGGCCACGACTCGGTGGAAGCCCTGCGACTGCTCGATGGCATCGTGGACGTGTACCTGCCCGACCTGCGGTACTCGGACGACGACACGGCCCGGCGCCTGTCCCGGGCCAAGGGGTATGTCGCGGCCTCGCGCGGGGCCATCGTCGAGATGGCGCGCCAGGTGGGCGTGGACAACGAGCACGCCCCGGACGGGACGATCCGGCGGGGCCTCATCGTGAGGCTCCTCGTGCTGCCCAACGACCTCGCGGGCCTGCGCGAGTCCCTGGCCTTCTTGCGGGACGCGCTGGGGACGCGGGCGAGGCTCGCGTTGATGTCGCAGTACTATCCCACGCACCGGGCCTCCTCGGAGCCCCTTCTTTCGCGGCCCCTCCACTTCGGGGAGTACCTGCGCGCCATCTCGCTGGTCGAGCAAATGGGCTTCGACAACGCCCTGGTCCAGGCCCCGGAGGCGAACGAGTTCTACCGCCCGGACTTCGAGCGGGGCGACGAGCCGTTCGCGGACAGCCCGCGGGTCCGGCTCGCAGGCGACCTGTCAGGATCCTGACGCCGTCAAGGCCGGGCTCGTCGCGTCGGCCCCACATCAGGTCTCGTGGACGCGGGCGTGGGCGAATTTCATGCAGAGATGGGGTCCCGGCTTCGCTTCCCGGTCCGGCCGACCCCCCATCGGGGACCTGGCCCGGTTCTTGCTAGCGGTCCCCCCGATCGGGCTGCCGCAGACGATGCCCGGCGTCCTGGGGAGGGACTTGCGATTTCCGATTGATCTTTCCTCGAAAGTGGGTATAAGACGCCGTCTTTTCCGAGAGAGACGGTGGCTCGGAGACCGTCGGGATTCCTTGGTGGGAGGTGTTGAACATGAAGGACTTGCGGGTTCTGACCGGGCTCGGGTTGCTCGCGTGGCTCGCGGGGTGTGCCACGGACGTGGGGCCGATTGACCGGACCCAGCACGACAAACTCGAAAAGAGACTCTTCGCCGGCGTCTGGTACATGACCCAGACCGTGATTGACACCCCGTACAACGCGGCCTTCACGTTCGTCGGCGAGACGAACTTCGGCCAGACGGGGAAGGTCATCTTCGATGTCCAGGAGAAGGCCCTCGTCGTCTATCCCGTCAGCGAGTACGTGGAGGGCTCCGAGGAGAAGTGGCGCGTCGAGCGTATCTTCAAGTACTGGGACGACGCCTGCCTCACGCGAGAGAGCGAGCAGTTCCAGTGCGTGGACGGGAAGGACAACGCGGCCGACCCGGACCGCACCTGCTGCTTCGTCGAGGTGTACGTCGGCCAGCCGGTGGCCGCGTTCGAGATCGTCTCGCACTTCGATGTCCAGCGGCAGTACAACGCCCAGACCGGTGAGCAGTCCAACGTGCTGGAGGAGAACACGACCGACCGCAAGTGGTGGCAGCGGCGCTACATCCGGGTGAACTGGGCGAAGAACCTGGTCCAGGACTTCACCTTCATGGCCCGGCTCGTGGAGCAGAAGGCCGTGGACTACTACGTCCAGACCTTCGAGGCCGACAACCCGGACGCCCCGACCCTGACGCCGGAGTACATTGACGTGGTGACCAAGACGTGGGGGACCCCGGCGAGCACGGGTGTATGCAACATCTACGGGATCTCGACCGGAGACTGCACCTCGGCCCTCATCAAGTTCCGCACGGCGTTCCGCAAGGTGGACCCCGACAATGACTACGAACCCCTGCGCTTCCACAACGAGGACCAGCAGAGGTACTTCGGCTACTTCCTGACCGAGCGCAATGCCTACGACGAGGACTGGGGCCTGAACGAGTCCGGGCGCATCTCGTACATCAATCGTTGGAACCTCTGGCGGGACACCATGGACGAGGTGGACGTGCTCCCGGACGGCAAGCCCAAGCCCTGCTTCAAGGACCTCAAGGACACGGGGTGCGACACGACGAACCGCGACGGCAGCCGCGAGTTCTGCAAGGCCGCGGACTGGTTCACTTGGGGCAGGTGCGTCCTGCGGACCCCCAAGCCCTACACGCAGCGGGGCCTGCGGCCCGTGGTCTATCACGAGTCCGCGAACACGCCCGAGGAGTTCCACGCGGCGAACGTGGCGGTCGCGAAGTCCTGGAGCGAGGCGTTCAAGGATACGGTGGCCTGGCTCTACCTGTGGGAAGAGAAGGGCATGATAGTCGGCCAGGACCAGACCCGGGCCTGCCTGTCCGACGCCGATTGCGCCGGCCACGCGGTCCTGGACACCTGGGTCGAGTTGGATGCGGTCACCGACCGGTGGCTGTGGCCGTACACGATTTCGCAGAAATCTTGCACCGAGGACAAGGACTGCGCGAGCCAGATGTGCGACCCCGACGCCAGGAAGTGCCGGAACATCCAGTGGTCCGCGATGGCCCGGACACTTGTCGTGACCGAGGGCTTCAAGGACGGCGTGGTGGTGCCAGATTGGGGCGTCCGGTTCCTGAAGGACCCCGCGGTGGACGCGCAGCACTGCGCCGTGCGCCTGCTGAACCTCGCGCAGGACCCGGTGGACCTGACGCTCGGCGGGGCCGCGGTGCTGACGGGCGTGGCCCGGGCCGCGACCGGCGACGACCCGGGCACCCCGGCCCACGTGGTCCTCGATGCCTCGGGCGACGCGCTCCAGGTCGGCGCGGGCACGGCCACCCTCGACGGCTTCGTCTGCCGCGGCAACGAGGTGACGACGTTCGTACACACCGGCCGGGCCTTGTACGCCTCCACTGTCCCGATCCAGAGGGTCGCGGGGCTGCGCGTGATCAACGCGACAGGCCAGCCGCTCGACATCTCGGTCAACGGCGGTCTCCGGTTCTCGAACCTGCCGCCGGGCGGGAGCACGGGCTACCAGGAGGTCGGCGGCGGGGCGTCGGGCACCTACCTGCCCGCCGACTTCGTGGCGCAGAGGGTCGTCGCGGTCCCGGCCTTCGAGCGGGGGGACGTCACCTGCTACTTCACCGATTCATTTAGCGGGGAGGCCGCGGGCCGGTGCGTCGGGTACAAGCCCCAGGTGGACTGGGCGCGCTACGAGGCGATCCGCGCGAGCCTGCCCGAGATGTTCGTCGTGTGCCGCAACCAGTACGACCCTGTGTCGGATGACCAGTACGCGTCGGACAAGTATGCACCTTGGGTACAGGTCCAGAATCCGCCGGCCGACGGTCTTCCGGTCTTCAACGCCTGCGTGGACGGACTGTTCCGCGCGGACCAGATGACGGAGGCCGAGAAACTGGCCCAGGCCCAGTCCATGAAGAAGATCGGCGATTCGCGCTATTCCATGATTTATTGGATTCCGGACGCGCAGATTGCGAGCCCGCTCGGGTACGGGCCAAGCGCGGCGGACCCGGATACGGGCGAGATCTTCTGGGGGACCGCGAACATTTACGGTGCGTTTATCTACTTCTACGGAGCGTTGTATCGGGACCTGTTCGAACTGATCAGTGGGCGATTGGACACGCAGGACTACATCACCGGCCAGCGGATCCGCGATTACCTGAACTCGAAGACACAAGGCAAGGTCGCGTCGGGTCTGACCGAGGCCCCGGCGGCCGCGACGGACCCGGTGACCGGGACGTCGGCCACGATGGCCGGGGCCGCGCAGGGTCTCGCGGACCAGGGCCACGGGATCACACACCAGGAAATCCTGAACGAGATCCTGAAGGTCGTGCGTGACAAGAATCTCCAGAAGCAGGTGATGAGCGGTCTGCCCGTGCGCGACCCCAGCGCGGGTCGCAACCGGTTGCAGGCCTTGCGGGGAACGCCCTTCGAGGACATGCTCATCACCGACGAGGTGAAATGGGCGGCCTCGCAGGGAAGGCTCCTGCCCGGGGACGCATACTCAGCCGCGGACGCGCAGTCCTTGTCTCCCCTGACGTGGGCGACCCTGGACCAGGTCGTCAAGAAGGAGCGCGAGCGCCAGGTGCTTCTGTCGAGCCACAACTACTGCTTCGCGGACTTCAACGACGAGGGGATCCTGGGCCAGGCGAAGGAGTGGTCCTGCGCCCCGGACGACCCCCGGCCGGAGTGCCCGGCGGACTGGGACCCGCTCGACCACGCAAACGATTACGGCAACCGGTGCTGCTTCCGCGACGGCCAGCGCCTCGCGGCCGCGATCATGGTGCGCTTCTACAGGGCGGTCACCGAGCACGAGGTCGGCCACACGGTCGGGCTGCGCCACAACTTCGAGGGGTCCGCGGACCTGTTCAACTACTTCGACGAGTACTTCGATGTGCGCGAGAAGGAACCAATCCCCTGCACGATTGACGAGGAGTGCGAAGGGGTCTTCGGCCATCGCTGCGTCAGCGGGGTCTGCCAGGTCGCCTACCAGACCTCGTGCTCGAAGCCGAGCGACTGCGGCGCGACCGACATGTACGACTGCGTGGGCGGCCAGTGCATCGAACTAAAGCGCTGCGGCCTGCGCGGCGAGTGCGGCGTGGGCCAGGTCTGCAACGGGGACCAGTGGCTGTGCTACGAGGGCGGCGCGCGCGTCGAGACGCCTCTCACCAACCCCGACGACCCGGTCGTGAGGCAGTTTATCCCGCGCCCAGGCCTGACCCCGACCGAGGCGGCCCGCAGCCGGACGATCTACCAGTACTCGACCGTGATGGACTACGGCCAGCGGTTCAACTCGGACGTACTCGGTCTCGGCAAGTACGACAAGGCCGCGATCCGCTTCGGGTACGGGCAGTTGATGGACGTGTACGAGGACCTGGGCACCCTGACCCAGAACCTCTACAAGTACGCGCGCGCCTACGGCTACACGGACACCAACATGTCTGACATGCTCGACACCTCGTACTGGTCCTGGGGGGTCTATTTCTCGCAGTTATACTTCCTCCAGAACTACCTGGGCGTGGACGCGAACCGATCCCAGAAGATCACCCTGCCGGACGGGACGGTGCGCGACTTCTCGCACAACCGGGCGGCGGTCCCGTACCGGTGGATCGAACTCGAGCACGCGATGAACGAGAACTACTACCGCCAGCAGCGCGACTGGTCGTACGTGATCGTGCCCTACAAGTTCTGCGGCGACGAGTACAGCGGCAACATGGGCTGCTACACGTGGGACACGGGGATGGACCCGGTCGAGATCATGCACAACTTCCGCATCTCCCTGACCGAGTACTACCTGATGGACGCGTTCAAGCGCGAGCGCTACGGCTTCGGGCTGCACGGGGACCCAATGTCCTATTTCTCGCGCATCCTGAGCCGCTACATGGACCCGATGCAGGATGCGGCCATGTACTACGCCCTGTTCGGCCACATCCTGAAGGGGTACGGCTGGCGCGGGGTCTGGGCGAATGCCCGGATGATGGGTTGGTCCTTGCGGCGTGCATCCGAGGAAGCGTTCGAGACGCTCGCGAACGCCCTGACCTCGCCCGCGCCGGGGTCGTTCCGGAAGGACGCGGCCACGAACGTCTATCGCAACATCAGTTACGACCCGAACGTCGTGGGCGACGACCTGTTGAGGATTCCGCTCGGGGAGGGCAAGTACCCATACACGGTCTTTGCGGCCACCGCCGGGTACAACTACTATGAGCACGCGCTGTGGATCGGGTCCTTCTGGGAGAAACTGGCGGCCATCATGACCCTGACCGACTCGACCGTCTATTTCACATCGAACTACGTGGGCGAGCAACTGAACGTCGGGGTCGGGACCTCGATGGGGTTCAACACGATGTATCCGCGCCAGTTGATAGACATCTTCGGCGGGATCGTGACCGGGGACCTGGGCCGCGCCGCGTGGAGGGTCGAGGGGGGACAGGCCACGCCGCGGCCGTACTTCGATCCGAAGAACTCGGCGGCCTACACGGCCAGCCCGGCGCCCTACCAGACCCCGGTGGACCCGGACCCGGCCGCGCCCGTGGTCGAGCCCTCCATGAACAACCTGACGCTGAAACTCTACGCCCTGGTCTATGGAATGGCGTACCTGCCCGCGTCCTTCGACCCCTCGTTCCTGGACTCCTTCTCGATGTGCCTGGAGGGGAGCCAGACGTGCCTGGAGGTCGCGGCCTCCTCGGGGATCACGCCCGAGAAGTTCACGGACCCGTTCAGCGGCAAGACCTACGTCGCGTGGGGGACGAACTACGGGACGGGCTGGTTCCAGCCCAACGTGGTCCTGGTGCAGAAGGCGAACGCGCTGAAGGCGCAGTGGGAGGCCGCTTCGGGCGCGGACAAGGCCCAGCTCGAACAGGACCTACGCGAGGTCATCGAGACCCTGGACCTCGTCCGCGGGCTGTGGGACGTCTTCAACGCCATGCAGATCTAAGGAGGGCGCCATGAGGACCACGAATCACAATGACCGAAGCCTCTTCGAGGGAGGGTTTTCCATGTTGGAGCGCCTCTCGAGAACAATCCTCGCACTGACAATGGCGGCAGTCCTGGCCTCCGGGTGCGCCCAGAGCGTGGGCACGATTGACCGGGTCCAGCACAACCTGGTGGCCAAGGCAGACCTCCTGTACAACCCGGACGGGAGCCGGCGCGAGTGGTACTACCGCTTGACGGTCGTGGATGCGCCGTACGCCTCGGCCTACACCTTCGTCGGGGACCAGGGTTCGCTCGAACGCGGGGTCTTCGAGGTTCAGGAGAAGTACTTGTACTTCTACCGGATTTATACCTTCACGGAGGGCGAGTACAACGAGAACCCGCGCCACGACGTGGACGTCAAACTGAAGTGCGCCACGGACCGGACCTACTGCGACGCGAACGGCAACCGCAAGGACCCGGCCGTGCCCTGCGATTGCAACGGTGACTACCTCCTGAAGGGCCGGCCCGTCTGGATGGACAAGAACTCGCCGCTCCTCGCCTTCCCCATCGAAAAGCACGTGGACGTGATCTGGGAGTACAACCCCCTGACCGGCGAGCGGACGAACGTCCGGGTCGAGAACGACACAGATCGGATGTGGTTCGAGCGCGAGTACCTGCGGGTCTTGTGGGGCGAAAACCACATGCTCAACTTCAATTCCTTTTCCCTCATCGCCCAGCCAGGTGGAGGGTCGCCTCCCGGGGACGACGAGACCGGGGGGTCGAGTCCCCAACAGGGGTTGAGCCCCATCATCTTCAAGGATGAATCCTCGTCTCCAGACCTGGAGCCGCGGTTTGATTTCGCGAACGGCTACATGGACTTCACGGATGACTGGCTCCTGACAGTCCCGACCGAGATGTACGAGGGCTTTGGGGAGATCCCGCTTTGCTGGTTCTACCCCTGGTACGCGGGTGGCGTGTACGAGTGCGTCTCGGAGCGGATCCGCGTCCGCAACGCCTTCCTGCGGGTGGACCCGGCGAGGGAGGCGGCCTACCAGCCCATCGTTCACGACGATTACGACCAGGCACGCTTCGGCTACTTCCGGAGCGAGCGTGCGACGTGGGACAAGTATTACGGGCTCACCTATTCGGGGATGCTGCGATACGCCTACGCCTTCGACATCTTCCAGCGGGACGCGCAGGGGAACGTGACCGGCCTGCGGCCCATCGTCTATTACCTGAACGAGGGATACCCTGACGACCTGGTCGCCGAGGCGAACGAGGTGGCCCGGCAGTGGACCGAGCCCTTCGATGCGGTTGTGAAGGCTGTGACTGGCAAGGACCCGTCCGCGTTCGGGGTGGACCACATGTTCGTCGTGTGCGAAAACAACCTCAGGGAATACGACGCGAGATTGGCCAGACAGGGGGAGAACGCGATCACCGCGAGGACAACTCCACCCTGCGAGGTGACGGACGAGCCCAAGCGCGTCGGGGACCTGCGGTACAATTTCTTGCACGCGGTGACTGGTCCGACCCAGGTCGGACTCTACGGCTTCGGCCCGATGTCAGCGGACCCGTTGTCGGGCCGGATCGTGACCGCAAGCGCATACAACTACGTGGCGGCCATGCGGGAGGGAGCGAACCGGGCCCTCAACCGGCTGGAGTTTTTGGCTGGCACGCGTTCCTTCCGCGAACTGGCGGAGGCCCGCTATATCTCGAACGAGGTCAAGTACGACCGGCTGCGGGACACCTACTGGCGGCAGGGGTACACGGACCAGGAGGCCCAGGCCATCGCGTCGTCCCTGGTCTCCGGCGAGGTCCAGGCTGCCCTCGACCAGATGGGTCTCCAGAAGACGGACCAGAACGTGACCCAGGCCCGGCTGAACCGGCTCGCGAACCACCCGGACATCGAGGCCCTCCTGATCGGGGACGACATCAAACTCCTGTTCAAGGACCCGCGGGTTGGGGACCGGTACCCGGCCCTGACCGACGACCAGCGGGAGCGCTACGCCCCGCGAAACTGGGCCCACGCGGGCGGCGTCTTTCAGCAGGGGCAGAAGCGCCTCCGGGCCGACGGCGAGCGCGCCCTCGACCGGGCAGAGTACTGGGATGGCGCCCTGATTCGGCTCTCGTCCTTCTACAAAAACAGGTTCGACGAGGCGGTCTGCGACGCCCTGAAGCAGAAGGCGCAAGAGCAGGCCAGCAAGCCGGGTGAGCCGCAGGTCGTCTATGACTTCGGGGCGTTCGGGGATCAGAACCCCTGCACGATCGCGGCCCTGACCGAGCAACTCCGGGCGAGATTCGCGTATGTCAACCAGTCGAATCCCTACGGCTACAACAGGGTTTTCATCTCGACCCCCTTCGAGATGGACACGCAAAACCCGGACCTGCACTTCACGCAAGTTCAGACCATCGCGGTGCTGGAAGGGTTGCGGGACCAGTTCGCCGAGGAACTCTACAAGGCGATCTACCTGGGGGTCGCGCTGCATGAGGTCGGCCACAACGTCGGGCTGCGACACAACTTCGAGGCGTCGACAGACGCCCTGAACTTCCCCCAGGACTGGTGGCGACTCAAGGTCAAGCCGGCCGCCGGGGGCGGGTTCGAGCCGGTTTCCCTGTGGGGCGAGGGCTCGGACCAGGCCCGGGGCCTCACGCCGGACGGGCAGGACGTCGGGGCCGGGATGCGCGAACTCCAGTACTCGTCCGTCATGGACTACTTCTTCAAGTTCAACCTGCCGTGGCACGGGATCGGGCTGTACGACAAGGCGGCGATCAAGTACGTCTATGGCGGGCTGATGGAGGTCTTCGCGACCGCCCCGGACACGGCCGCCTACCAGGCGTATGCGGAGGCGGACCCCACGCGCGAGGACCCGGGCAACGTCCCGTCCCTGAAGAACCGGGGAGAGGGGCTCGGGCGCCTGTTCTACGTCATTCACCCGACCGAGTATCCGAACCTGTGGGGGGATGTGGCCGCGATGTACGCTCGCAAGGACGTGAAGAAGGCGGACGTGCTGGGCGCGGCGTGCAGCGCGGAAGGCGCGGCGTGCGAGGGCGGCCGGGTGTGCAAGCGGTTCCGCGAGGGGCTTCGATGCAGTGTGCCCGAGACCGTCGTGCCCTACCGCTTCGGAGGGGACGAACTGGCCGGGCTCCTGCCCACAGTGGACGTGTGGGACGAGGGCGTGGATGCGTTTGAGATCGCCTCGTCCATCGCGGAGACGTACGAGAACTGGTGGGTGATGGGGGGGTATTGGCACCAGGACCCGACCTACTGGCCGTCGTACTACTCGAACTGGGTGACCCGACTGTTCTTCAACCTGCGCTCGCAGTACCAGTGGTGGGTCCTCGGGTACACCGCTTACAATCACAATGATTTCTGGAGGAAGCGCTTCGGGAAGCGCTGGGAGGAGGACGTGAACGGCGGCAAGGCCGGGGCCATGGCCTCGTACCTCGCGTTCAACACCCTGGCCGGAGTCTTTGGACGGCCTGCGACCGCGACCTATGGATTCAACGTCAACCGCCAGCGCTACGAGATGTTCGACCAGGTCAACATGAACAACTACCTGAACCAGGTCGTGATGCTGGAGGAGGACGGTGCGCGACCGATGTACCCGCTGTGGGACTACAGCGGCTACCTGCCGGTGGTGGCGGCGGCAGGGGCGATCTACGACCGGATTGCGGCCTTTCAGGCCCTGGCCGACCCGGAGGTGCGGCTCGCGGGCGTGGACACGGAGGCGGACACCCGGAAGTACTTGATCAACTTTGCCACCGTCTTCCGCAAGGAGATGAACGGGCTCTTCGGGGGCCTGATGGCGAACAACGCGTTGCGCTACGGGTGGTGCGTGCTCGAGCACACCTACCAGACGAAGAACAAGGTCGGGCCCGTGGCCTTCGCCCCGCGCGAGTACGTGGCTCTTGGCGGCTTCCACCCGGATTGCTCGACCCTGTACTGCGGGCAGGTGGACGAGGAGGCGGACAAGGCGACGAGGGTAGTGCGCGCCCCGCACCCGGAGAACGCGGCGGACCCGTGCGGCCCGGAGCTGCGGGACCAGGGATTCGTGCCCTTGAACGGCAAGCCGATCGAACCCGAGGAACTCTACATCTTCCCGACCACGCGCTACCGGGTGCCGATGCTGGCCGCGTACTACGGGATGTCGCTGCTGATCGACAACTACGACCGCTCGTTCATGGACGCGACGCGCATCTGGCTCAAGGGGAACCAGTACTCGATCACGCCGCCGCCCGGTGCCGAGGTCGTCGAGTGCGAGGACCGCTTCTCGGGCCGCGTCTATCAGGCGTACCGGCTGCCGGACGGGGGCTACTACCCGGCCTACGACCTGGTCTATCAGTGCAAGATGATGTTCGACTGCTTCGATGAGAACGTGAACAAGACGCTGACAGAGGAGCAACGAACGGAGTGCGCGAAACTGGTCAACAAGGCACCGGACAAGGTGCCGAACCTGACCCTGGACCAGTTGAGGGCCGAGTACCTCTTCCACGACCTCCAGTTCCTGATCGGGAAACTGGAACTGATCCGCGCGATGCACGCCGAGTACGAGTGGGAATGACGGGAGGATTCCTTTCCTGACCTGGAGCCGCGACCTTCGGTCGCGGTCCCGTCCCGCCTGCGGCTCGGGTACGGCGGCTCGACGCCCGAGAGGACCCCCCGCGCCCCACCCCCAGTCCCGCAGGCCCGTCGTCTCGTTGGTTGCTGCCGGGCATATCAGACGTGCCGCCTTCCCGGGTTGACGCGACTTGCTCGACTCCAGGCCGCGCGGGGACTTCGGGCGGGGGGCCAGGGCGCCTCGCCGCCGCACCGCTCGCCCACGCCGGCGGGACGGGGACTCTGCTTGCGTCGTGACGACGCTGCGTGCCAGCGAGATTCCGTGACCCGTCGTGTTACGATCACCCCGCAGCCCCGAGGAAACACGCCGTGGGCGAGCCGATCATCCGCTGGTGGCGCGTGGACCTGGGCGAGGCCGAGGCCTCGGCCCTGTGCGCGGCCCTGTCCGCGCGCCGCGTGACCATGGGGCCCCTGACGGCGGAACTCGAGGCGAGGCTGGCCGTGTTCCTTGGAGTCCCTCACTGCGTGCTCGTCAACAACGGTGCCTCGGCCCTGGTCGCGGCCTTGCTCGCGTGTGGGGTCGGCCCCGGGGACGAGGTCGTGGTCCCGGGGTTGACGTTCATCGCGACCGCGAACGCGGCGCGGATGCTCGGGGCGCGGGTGCGGCTCGTGGACGTGCGGCCGGACCGGCCCCTGATGGACCCGGCAGGGTTGTCGGCGGTGGTGGGACCGGAGACCCGGGTCATCGTGCCAGTCCATCTCGGGGGGCGCGCCGCGGACCTGGCCCAAGTCCGGGAAGCGGCCGCCGCGAGCGGGGCGCGGGTCGTGGAGGACGCGGCCCAGGCCCTGGGGTCGCGGGACGCACACGGGTTCCTGGGGACCCGGTCCGATCTCGGGTGTTTCTCTCTCGGGGTCACGAAACTCGTCACGACCGGCGAGGGCGGAGCCGTGGTAACCCGGGACCCCGACATGGACCGGCGGCTTAAGGGCATCCGCAACAACGGGGCCGTGTCGCTCGCGGACAACCGCTTCGAGGGTCCGGGCCTGAACTTCCGGCCCCTCGACCTCCTGGCCGCAATGGGGCTTGCGCGAATGGCCACGGTCGAGCGGACGATGGAGAGGTTGCGGGCTGTCTATCGCCGGTATCGGGACGGACTCGCGGGCCTGGGATCGGTCCGGCTGATCCCGGTGCACGAGGAAACCGGCGAGGTCCCCCTCTGGGTCGAGGCCCTGGCCGTGGACCGGGACGCGATGATCCTGGGCCTTGCGGCGCGGGGCATCGAGGCGAGACCCTATCCCCCGGCCCTGTGCGACGTGGAGGCCCTGGGCTGCCCCGAGCCTCTGCCTTACGCGAAGTACTTTGCGGCCCATGGACTGGTTCTCCCCTCTGGCCCCGACCGGGACAGCGCCGAGGTGGACCGGGTGCTGGAAGTCCTGGCGGACCTGGACCGGAGGGCCGCAGGCCCGGTCCCCGACCCGCCGCGTCACCGGAGCCGGGCGGTGCGTCCTCGGGCGGCGACCCGGCTCGACGACCCCTGCCTGTTTCGCCGCGACGACTCGGGGCGGTCCCCGGCCTTCTTCGCGCTCGACCCGGTGCGGACCGTGGACTCCTGGTTGCTCGACGAACTCGAGCCGGTGGCTGCTCGCCAGGGCGGGGTCGCGCGTATCTGCCTGCACGCGGACCCGGCCGACCCGGTTCAGGACATGATCATCGCGAAGACGCGGGCCGCCCCGGTCCGGCCGGGACAACACCGGAGCCGGTCCCAGACCCTGCAGGTGCTCCGTGGAAGGCTCGCGGTCCTGGTGTTCGAGGGGGCTGGCACGGTCACCGGGTGTCACATCCTGGACCCAGAGTGCCCGGTCCTGCGCATCGAGGCCGGCACGGACTACGCGGACTTCCCGCGGACCGAGGTCGCGGTCTATCGCGAGGTCCTCGCTGGCCCTCATGAGCCGGGCGAGTGGGTCGAGGCGACCTGGTGGCCGCCGGACCAGGAAGGCCGCGCACGGCTCATGGCCGGGTGGCGGGACCGGGCCGGCGGTTGAAGCGAGTTCACGGCTCCCCGCATCTCGCGCGCAACTCCGTCATCCCGGTTCGAGGGGTGGTGCGCAGCCAGTCCCGCGAACGCAGAGGGACCGGATCAAACCGGAAGTACGCCTGGACGAGGCGCTCTCCCGTGACGCCCAGGGGAAACACGCAGAGCCGCTGTCCCCCCCGATCGGTCCGCGCCTCCGCGAGCCGCCCCGCGGGCCGGCCGTCGCGGTACAGGGCCACGCGCCCGCAGTCCTCGATGTCGTCGGCGTCCAGGTAGAGTTCGATCCGGCAGTCCCGGTCCGGGTCCAGGCGGAGCGTCCCTCCCGAGAAGAAGACCATCTCGCACCGGTCCCCGGGGAACCGGAAGATGCCGAGCCGGTCCAGGGACTCCTGGCGGACCGGGAGGTCGGCCGGAGAGGTGTGGACCGTGGGGATGGCCTCGCAGCGGATGGAGCGGCCCACGGGATGGCCGGAGAAGAACCACATCCCCGGGACCTGGCGGTCCATGCGGTGGGGATAGCGGGAGACGAGGGGTGGATCGACGCCATGCTCTGCAATCACGCGGTCGGCCAGGGCGAAATGGAGGCCGACGCTCGACAGCGCCACGACGAGGGCGGCGGGCGCGGCGAGCCATCGCACTCGCGCCCCCGCAGCGTCCGAGGCCCCCTGGAGGCCCGCCAGGAACAGGAGCGGGACGTAGTCCATCTGGTAGCGGACCTCGAACTCGTCGGCCCACAGGAGGTAGAGCAGGAGGGGCACGATACCGGCGCAGAGAGTTGTCCACTCGAGGCGGTGCGCGCGCGCGGTCCTCTTCCACAGCGGCACCGCCGCGGCCAGGGCGACCAGGGTGGGAAGGACCAGGATAAGGATATAAGTCTGATGATACCGATACAATGTGTCAATGGCGTCGGACCACGGCGGCCGCGGGAGGCCTGCGAACGCGAACGCGGCCTCGCCCCATCGGGCCAGGGTGCGAAGCGGGTCCGCCGGGAGGACCCCCTTCGCGGTGGCCTCCTCGTCCCAGGTGGACTGGTAGATCAGCGCGTCCCCGAACATCAGGGGGTCTTTGAAACGCGCGTGGTTGTACGCGAAAAAGAGCAGGACTCCCGCGGCGCTCACCCCCAAGAAGACCGCGTGTCGCCGGGTCCACGGCCGGACGGTCAGGGCCGCGATGGCGACGACACCCAGATGGAGGCCATACACCGCCCGGGTCAGGACCGCGAGCGCCAGGAAGAGGGCGGACCAGAACCAGTGCCCTGATCGGCTGGACTCCGACGAGGCCCGGGCGAAGAAGAGCAACCCCGCCAGGAACAGGGTGGAAGAGGCGAGGATGGAGACCCAGTTCACGCGGGTCTCCTCGTGGGCCGCGAACCAGAACGGATACGAGAAGGCGTAGCAGGCCATCGCGAGGCGGGGGACCCAGGTGCGGTCCCCGAGGAACCGCCGCGCCAGCACCAGGACCAGGAACAGGTGGACCACGGCCAGACCGAAGAAGAGGGCGGCCTTGGGAAAGGGGGGCGCCCCGATGGCGGAGAACACGGTATCCAGGACCGCATAGACGACGGCCGGAAAGGGGCCCCAGACCACGTGCGCGTCGTCGCCCGCGGGGGCGGTGTCCACGACGATGTGGTCCGCGTCCGAGACCACGGACAGACGGCCCGCCCGGAAGGCGTCCGCGAGTGACTGGTACGCGTCGTTCGGGACGTACGCGAACAGGTCCTCGATCCCGTAGTGTCGCCCGAACAGCGCGCAGGCGACGAGGAGCGCCAGGGCGAAATCCTGTCGGGCGCGTCTCCTGCGGAGGTCCTCGAAGGTCATCTTGGCGCCGAGGCAGAGGGTCCAGGAGGGAACTCTAGTCGCGATGGGACGTGGAGGCAAACCCCCGATGTGGCCCCAGATCGTCGGCCTATCCACGAACGGATCCTCGTAGGCGTGGGCGATCCCAATCCCTGGGCAAAGACGATCTGCTGGCAGGTGATCCGACACGCCGATGTCGCCCACGCCCACGGGGGGAAGTTGACGGTGAATCCAGGACGTTCACCTCGACTGGACAGGGGAGGCCTGGCGGGGTTATCCTCCGGGCGTGGGCGAGAAGGTTTGGGACACGGGGCGGGAGGGCGCATGACGCGGACAGTGCGATGGAGCGTTGCAATCGGGTCGGCCGCCGTGGCGGTCGGGGTGGGCGCCGGGATCTGGATCGGGACCCACCACGGGAGCGAGCCCCCGGTCGAGGGGGTGTCCACGGACGTGTTCCCGGGGCCCGATGCGCAGGCACCGGCCCGACCGAGACTGCCCCCCTTTCAGCTTCCCCGCCCGGACCAGCCCGGGTGGACGCAACGGCCCTCGGCCGAGGACTACGGCCTGGACAGGCGGGATTTCCTGGCCGCGTATCACCGCTCTCGGCACCTCGGACAGTCCGATCCGGTCGAGGGGAAGCCGGGGATCGTGCGGGTCGAGACGTTCCGGGTCGCGGCGCTTCCACTGGAGGACTCGGTGGAGGGACAAGATGAGGCCGAGGATTTGAACCTGGCCGAGAAGATCGTCAAGGCGTTGCGGGAAGCCCGCGTCCCCGCGTTTGGCAACCCGGTGCTCGTCTATTTCCTGGAACAACCGGGGCAGCCCGAGACGTGGGAAGACCAGGCGGACATCCTTGTGGGCATCCCGGTCGCCCCGGAGGTGGAGGTGCCGAAGGGGTTCCGCGTCATCGAGGTCCCGGGGGGAGAGGCCCTGGCCGGGGCCAGCCATCCACGGGTGTCGGGAGGTGCCCAACCGGAGTGGCCAGCGCTCGTGGAACGTGCCCGGCAGATGGACCGCGAGCCGAGATTTCCCCTGCTCGTCCGGTTTTCGGGATGGCGGAAGAAACCGCCGGCGCCGCATCTCCAGGCCCTCTTGTTCCTGACGCCGGATGCCGTCGAGGTCCGGCCCGCGGCGGACCCGTGACTGCCTTTCCTCATGGTCACGGCAGCACGCGAAGACGGGGCAGGCGGCGCCACTCCACGCCCCGGTCGAGCAGGTCCCTCGGCAGATACCTCCGGCAACGCTCCAGGTCGAAGGCGAACAAGACGAGGCCGAGGTCTTTGGGCGCAGCGTAAAGGACCTGGACACACCCCCCGAGCCACGGCCCAGGCGAATAGAGGGGCTGCCCGGGGCGGTCCGGGCCGACCCCGTGCGTACAGGCGAGGACGAGGATGCGGCGGACTCCCGTCAGGTCATACGACAGAGAGTGAGTCATGACCCGAAACGCCTGGCGGATGCGGGGCACGTCTTGCCGGCGCAGGGCGTCGAGGACCTCGAAGCGCGTGTCGAGCAGCGTCAGGTGGCGGTCCAGGTCCGAGTGCACGATGGAGCGCGGGACCTCGTGGGGCGCGCAGGCGCTCAGGAACAGCCAGCGCCCGACCTCGCCCTGGTCGCGCAGCCCGACGAGGAGGTCCTTCAACTCGGTCTCCTGTCCCCCGGGCTTGACTTCGAATTGCAGTCCAGAGGCGGCAAACCCGGACAGGTGCCGCAGGTCTCGCGCCGTCCGGAAGACCGGTGCGGCCAGGTCCGCGAAAAACCACGCGTTGAGGGCCAGGAGGACCAGCAGGTACAGCGTGCGAGGGGTCCACCAGGTCCGAAGGCGCCAGTGGAGGCGAAGCGTCGAGACCAGACGGAGGAAATACGGCGCCGCGAACACATAGCCGAAGGGGAGCATGGTGTAGAGGGGGTCCGACGAGTCCCCCCCCTTCCAGTGGGTCACCCCGTAGAGGAAAAAACCGAGGACGAGATAGACCCCGATGACCCGGACGTGCGCCGCCGGGAGGTTGGCGACCAGGTAGGCGACGGGGAAGACCCCGACGAGGGCGTACCGGCCGAACCACCCCCCGGCCCCGACCACGATCTCGCCCACGGTCTGAAAGGACAGGCGGCGCAGGACTATCTCCGCGAGCGAGAACTCCCCCCGCCAGTCCATCGCCGTCTGGACGTCGGTCTGGGTCAGTTCGGTCTGGAGCACCACGCCCCGAAACCAGACCACGGGGAGGTGAGCGACGCCCTCGGTCGCGCCGCAGCGGAGCAGCAGGACGGCGAAGAGGCTCATCGGGATCGTGAACCCGGCCATGGCCCACAGGGCGAGGGTCCGGATGCGACGGACGGGCAGGTCCGACGAGGCGAGGTGGATCGCGGCGAGGGCCACGAGCAGGATGGCGAGTTCCTTCTCGACGAACGCGACGCCGGTTACGAGCCCCAGGACGAAGAACCAGCGCGCGCTCCAGCGGACGTGCAGTACGAGGAGGAACCCCACCAGGTACAGGAGGCCGAAGGCCAACTCGAAGTACCCGGTGCGGTTGTACTCGAGGTCGGGGTCCAGGCTGACCGCAAGGTAGAAAAGGTGGCTCGCGAACAGGACCCAGGGAGAACGCCGTCGGTTCAGGGACCACTGGACGGCGAAGATGCACCCCACGAGGGCCACGCAGACGTGGTAGTAGAGGGCAAAAGACAGGCGATCGGCAAACGGATACAGGGCGAGAGGGAACGTCCGGTACAGACGGGTGCTGACGCAGCGGTCGCCGGTCAGCAGGTCCTGGAAGGGGACGTCTCGCGCCGTCCGCTTGAGGAGGTCAAGAAAGTCGAATACAAAGTACTTTAGTTGATAGTTGAAAAGGCCGTAAGTGGTGTACGCGAGGTAGAACAGGCCGCAGAAGACAACGAACAACAGGATGGAGAGACCGCGATGGGGCGAGGGGAGGGCGCCCTGGGGCTCCCGGAAGTCCTCGCGGACCGCCTCCACGGCCAGTCCCGACCACCTGCGCAGGCGCGTGCGGACTGGCTCCACGAACACGACCAGGTGGAACACGGCCATCACGGCCACACCGGCGGCGAAGAGACGCCCATCGAAGCCGTCCGCGCGCCACCCCCCGTTCCAGACCTCCCCGCCGACGAGGAGCGCGGTCAGGACCGGGGGCAGGAGGCGCGCAGCCCGGCCCGAGACCGACGACCGGGATCGCAGGTAGGCCGGCCAGACCCACGCCAGGCACCAAAGCGCGTAGGGGACGAGGAGCAGGACAACCGCGGGTCCGGTGCTCATGGCCGTCTCACCGGCCTCGGGCCATTCGAGTCCACGGCTTGCAGGACCTGCGCGGGGTGGCGCTCCCTGCAATGGGCGACCGGCTCCCAGAGGCAGGCGCGGACCACCAGGGCATTGCGCGGGATGCCCTCGATCATCGCCTTGCGAGTGACCAACAAGTTGCGCTCCGCGGTCGGCCGTTCGAGTCTAGGCTCATCAGGGTTGCGATGGCAAACGTCCCGGAGCGGCCGTCCTGGAACTCGGGGCTATAATGGGGCCGGAGGGCCTGGTCAATGGCGCTGCGACACGTCTCTCGGCCGTGGTTGAAGTTGCTCGGCGTGGCCGGCAAGGGGCTCCTGACGGGTGAACCCGTCCCCCTCCTCGCGAGCCTCGAGGTGACCCGCCGGTGCCGCCGGTCCTGCCGCTACTGCGCGTCTTCGAGGGACGGTGGTGACCCGGAGTTGTCATTGTCCGCCTGGGCCGCGGTCCTGGAGGACCTCGCGAGGTCCGGCACGGTGGCGGTCTCGATCACGGGCGGGGAGCCCCTCGAGCGAGCGGATGTCGTCGGGGTGTGCGACCGGGCCAGGGCCCTGGGGCTGTTCGTGGGTTTGAACACGAACGGGATGATGCTCCCAGAGCGCCGCGAGATCCTGTCTCGCGTGGACCGCCTCACCTTGAGCCTGGACGGGCCGCGCGAGGTGAACGATGCCGTGCGTGGGAGCGGGGCCTTCGATGCGGTCCAGGACGCCATCGCGCTCGCCCGGGAGGCGGGCGTGCCAGTCTCGATCACGGCGGTCCTGTCGGCCCGCAGCGTGGGATGGCTGGACGAACTGCTGTCGTGGGCCGCGGACCACCGCGTCCCCGTTCTGTTCCAGCCGGCGTACGACCACCTGCTCCGGTCGGAGGACCTCCCGAACCCCGAGCGGCCGGACGACCAGGCCCTGCAGGAGGCGTGTGCCCGGATCCTGGCCGCCAAAGAGGCAGGGGTTCCGGTTGAGAACTCGCGGGCGGGGTTGCGCTGGATGCTCGGACAGGATGGTCCTCACCGGTGTCGGGGGGGGCAGTTCTTCGTGCGGGTCACCGCTTCCGGAGAGGTCCAGGTCTGCGGTCTGTCCGTGGACCCATCGCCCCCGGGCATCCGGGCCTCAGAAGGGATCGTGGAGGGCATGAAGCAGGTCCGGGCCGCGACGGGCCGCTGCGGGCGGTGCGAATCCGCTGTCCGTGCCGAGCTGAACCTCCTGGCCGCGCCCTCGCTCCAGGCGTGGAGGGAACGGATTGTGGGTACCCTGCGGCGAGGAGTCCGGTGATCCCCCGGCGCAACGTGACCGCATTTCCTGCTGTCCTGAAGACCGTGGTGACCGGCAGGCCGTTTGCGGGCAGCCGGGCACGGCTGGAGGCGCGGGTCGCCCGGGACTGGGGGTTTCGGGGCGCGCGGGCCATGACATCGGGTCGCGCGGGGCTGAAATGGCTCTTGAGGACCGTGCGCGCGCGAGCCGGTCCCGTGGCCTACGTGCCGGCCTACACCATCGAGGCCATCCCGCAGATCGCTCGTGCCTGCGGGTACGAGTTGGTGTTCCTGGACCTGGACGCGGACACGCTGAGCGTGACGCGCGAGACCTTGCGACAAGCGCACCGGGGACCCGGGGTCGCTATCGTCACCCACTACTTCGGTCTGCCCGCGGACATGCCGGCGGTGCGCGAAGAGGCAGACGCGCTCGGCATCGCCCTGGTCGAGGATTGCGCCCACGCCCCGGGGGGGAGGGTCGGTGGCCAGATCGTGGGGTCGTTCGGGCTCGGCGGGGTCTTCAGTTTCGAGACCCGGAAGCCCTTGAACGGGCTGGGGGGCGGCCTGGTGGCCTCGTGCGACGAGGGGGTGGTCGAGCGGATGGCTGCGATGCCTCCGCCACGCTCTTCGGGCCGGCGCGACGCGATGAAACTGGCCACGGCAGCGCTCGAGTGGGCAGCCCTGCGGCCCGCGTGCTTTCGCCTGCTCGCCCCGGTGCTGCACCGGGAGACAGGCAAGGACCTCCTGGTCTCGGCCTACCGGCGCCTGCATGCGGCCGGGCGGGACTCTCACCACGCCTTCTCGGACTTCCAGGCCGCGCTGGTGCTGCGCCAGATGGACGGGCTCGAGGCCGGGGTCGCGCACCGGAGGGCCATCGCTCGGGTGTACGACCGCGACCTCCCCCCGGAGGCGGTCCGGCCCGTGTCGCCAGCGTCGCGACCTCATCATTACTACATGTACGTGATTCGCCATCCCCTCGCGGCCGAGTTCGGACGGCACCTGCGCGGACATGGGGTGGACTGCGGGATCGGGGAAGAGGTCCTGCCGCTGTGCGCGCCGGCAGAGGTTGCCCCTGCGTCAGCGGCAGTCGCCTCCACCGTGGTCGAGATCCCGATGCACGATGCGATGACCGTGGACGACGCCCGCCGGGTCTGCGAGGTCGCATGGCGCTTTCCACGGCGGGGCGCAAGGGGCTGAACCGCGAGGACAGTCCCCACTCGCTCGTGACCGATCAATGAAAGCCCATCCTTTCTTCAGGTTGTCTCGAACCGCCCCTGTTCTTGAAACGCGGGACTCCTTGCCGTGCAAGTTCTTGGTTTCGCCCACGCCCACGCCCGCGGTGGGGAAGGTCCACGTTTCCTCCTCGTTCACGTGCACGTGGACGTGGACGTGGACGTGATCGAAAACGAAAACCTCCCCACGCCCACGCCCACGCCTACGTCCACAGCGGGGATGGTCCAGCGAACCGCGGCCCGTGACGTGGGCCGGCTATAATGAACCCGGTCGCGCTGAGTCGGCGGTCGGGTTGGCTTTGCGCCCTGGCGGAGCCGGTTTGTCTGTGGCCTCGGGACGCAAGAGATTGGGGTCGCTGGTCCGGGCGGCGAAGGCGCTGACATCTCGGCGTGGAGTCCCCCTGGCGGTCCGGTGGGACATCACGCCGAGGTGTAATCTGCATTGCGAGTACTGCTGCGCCCGGCGAAAACCCGAGCCCGACGAGGAGATGTCCCCGCAGAGGGCGATTGAGTTCGTGGACGCGCTCGGCCGGGCCGGCGTGGCCACGATCTCGTTCTCCGGGGGGGAGCCGATGCTCCGTGAGGACCTGGACGCCCTGGCCAGGCGGGCGGCCTCGTGGGGCATGAGCCCGACCGTCAACACATCCGGCGTGCTGGCGCCGCGCCTCCTGGACCGTATCCGGTCCATGGACCTGGTCAAACTGAGCCTGGACGGGCCGGAAGAGGTGCACGATGCGCTGCGCGGGGCCGGCTCGTACCGCGCCGCGCGACAGGGGCTCGTGGAGATACGCCGCGCGGGCCTGCCAGTGGAGATCGAAGTCACGCTGACCCGCGCGAACTGCACCGTGGAGACGGTCAAACACGTCCTGGAACTGGCGAGGTCCACTGGGTCGGAGGTCGTGTTCCAGGTCTTTCATCCCCACGGCGATACGAGGGATGTCGAGAGATTCGCCCCCACCCAGGAACAGGCGGAGCGGGTCGCGGACTGTCTGGCGGATGTGGCGTTCGCGGGCACCCGGCAACTGAACAACGACCTGTTCGGGCTGGGGTTCGTGCGCGGGCGGACCGGGGGAATCCCGCTGGCGTGCCAGGGCGGACGCCTCTTCGTCATCGTGGACGCGGCGGGCCGGATGACGCCGTGTGACCGGGTCCGCCCTGTTCCGTCGGTCCAGTGGGCCGGGGGCGATCTGGACATCAGGGGGGTCGGTCGCGTGCCGACGGAGGAGTGCCGGGGGTGTGCCTTCTCGGGCTCCCTGCGACTGAATGTCCTGGGCAATGGGCTTCGGGGGTTGCTGTTCGCGGGCGAGGCCGTGGCGTACGAGGGGATCCGGGCGGCGCGGCGGAGGTGGGACCGGTCGAGGCGACGCTGGCCGCGGGCGGGAGCGTCGGGGGAGCGGTGATGTGGCACGTCCGGTCCACGCTGGAGACGCTCGGGGCCGTGGCCACCGGCCGGCGGGTGCCCCTCCTCGTGTCATGGAACATCACGTACCGCTGCAACCTCGCGTGTCGCTACTGCGGCCTGCACCGGGCCTCGGGACCCGAGGCCGGACCACAGGAGGTCCTCGCCATGGTCGGGACCCTCGCGCGCCTCGGGGCCCGGGCCGTGGGGTTCAGCGGCGGGGAGCCCCTGGTGCGCCGGGACCTGCCGATTATCGTGGCGGCGTGCCCCGACCCCGGGCTCGCGGTCTCCATCCAAACGAACGGCGTGCTCCTGCGGCGGTTGCTGCCGGGGCTCGACGGACTGCGAGAGGTCCGGGTCAGCCTGGACGGGCCGCGCGACGCCCACGATGCCCTCCGGGGCGCAGGGACTTACGATGCCGCGGTGGACGCGATCCGGGCCTGCCGGGACCGGGGGCTCCCGGTCCTGGCGACCGCGGTCCTGACGAGCCGGAATGTCGATCGAGTGGACGAACTCCTCGACATTGCGCGGGGACTTGGCGTCGGAGTCTTCTTCCAGCCGATGGACCCGCGTTTCGCGGGCCATCTCCCCACGGAGGACCCGCTCTACCCGCCGGTCACGGGCTTTCGCAGGGCGGTGGACCGGTTGCTCGAAGCGCGAGACAGGAGAGACCCGGCCGTCCTCAACAGCGCGGCGGGTCTCAAGTACATGCGCGGCTGGCCCGCCCCGGACCCGATCCCGTGCCGGGTCGGGCGCTTCTTGTGCGCGGTGGATGCGGACACTCGCGTGTTCGTGTGCGACATGTACCCGGGGTTCGAGCAGTACCTCGTGGCTCCGAACGCGGACCTGGGGCGGACCCTGGCGCGCCTGGACCTCCCCGCCCCATGCCCCCGGTGCATCAGCGGGGCCATGGTGGAACTCAACCTCGCGGCCTCGGGGCGGCTGGAGGCGATCCCGCCGATCCTGTCGCGCGTGTGGAGCCTTCGCTGAAAGGTCCTCGCGGTGGCGTCCGGCTCATCCCCGCAGCACCTCCCGCACGACCCCCGCCACGCGATCCACCTCCTGGTCCCCAAGCCCTGCGTACACCGGCAAATGGACGATGTGGCGGACTAGGTCCTCGGCCACGGCGCATTCCCCCTTGCCTCCGAGCCCCGGCATGCGCGGTCCGACTGCCATGTTGCCGGGATGCGTGTCCACCCCTCGCGCGAGCAGGCGACGCCGGAACGTGTCCCGCTCGCGCACCCGGGCTACGAACGAGAGGTAGATGTTTTCCCCCTCCCGCGATGGGGCCGGGACCTCGATACCAGGGACTCCATGCAGGGCCTCGCGCAGGCGCTCGCCGTTTCTCCACCGGCGCTCGTTGTCCTCGTCAACTCGGCGGAGCAACCGGACTGCCACGCGGCCCTGGAGCGGCGACGGGGCGCGCCCGAGGTCGCCGGGGTCCCCGGTGGCCTGCTCGCTCGTGAGGGCCTCGATGGGGTCGAACCCCATGACGCCGCACAATCGAAGCAGGGGCGACAGGACAGCCCCCCAGGCGAACGGCCTCGTGACGAGGTCCATCGAGGCCGCCACCGCGACTCTCCAGGCCACCTCGCCCCATCCGATCCCCGGGATATCGCGGAGGTGGGCCCTGACCCGGCTCGCGAGTTCGCCGGAATCCGTCGTGACCATGCCAAACCCCAGCGCGGCGAGGTTCTTGGCCGCGTGGAACGAGAACACCCCCGCGGCCCCCAGGGAGCCCACCCGGCGCCCGGACCAACGGGCCCCGCACGCCTGGGCGCAGTCCTCGATCACGGACAGGCCGCGGGCGCGGGCGGCCTCGAGGAGGGGTTCCATCTCGCAGGCCCGGCCGTACAGGTGGACAGGCACGATGGCCACCGTCCGCGGCCCGACCGCTCGCCGCACGCGGTCCGGGTCCATGCAGTACGTCCTGGGGTCCACGTCCACGAAGCGGAGGCGAAGCCCCGCGCGATGAAAGACCGCCGGGACGCAATGGAACGTGAGGGAGGGGACGATGACCTCTCCGCCGGGCGGGAGGTCCAGGGCCTTCACGACCGCGGCCAGGCCCCCGCGCGCGGAGGGCGCCGGGATCGCGTGGCGGACCCCGATAAACCGGGCGAACGCCTGCGAGAACGCGCCGAGCGGGTCCGAGGGCCCTTTCTCGACCAGGGCCTTCCACAGGTCCGCCACCGTCAAGGAGGGGACGAATCGCGGGAGGGCCCGCTGGTATCCGCCACGACGGAGCGACAACCCCATCTCCGCGTGTCCTCAGTTGGCGTGCCAGAACCAGGGCCGGCCAAGGTCAATCGAGCCGTCCGGGCCCACGTCTCCGGCGCGCGCGTAGTACCGGGTCGGCTCGACGTACAAAACGTCCACGAGGGTGACCCGCGCCACGCGCTCGGGCAACTTCAGTACCAGACGGTCCACGACAGGCATGTGTTCAATGTCGGGGTTCTTCGCGAAGATCCACGACGCGGGGACATCGCTCGGTGGCTCATCCCCCGGTTCGAGGGTCGGGACCCTCGGCGGTGCCACGAAGACGAATGCCTCGTCATCCCGGACGCAGACCAGGACCCGCACGGTACGGTCCAGGTACTGGACCCGGACACCCTCGACCGCGGTCATGGCACACTCCCGGCCGTCGGACAGGTCCAGGACCGGTGCGACATGCCCGCGTGGTTCGCCCGAACCCATGGGTCGAGGGGCGAGCAACGGGCGGGTGGTCAGGTCCAGGGTCCACGCATGCGTTGCAACCACGGGGTTTCCGGTGGGCGGGGCCATGGCCGCCTCGACCCGCGGGCGGTTGAGGATCGTCTCGTCGAGAAACTTCACCGAGAGTTCCCTGACCGAAAACTCGCGTCCCGGATCCGGCAGGAACCCCAGGGCCCGGCCCACCTGGCGCGCCTTTCTGGCCGGTGACCGAAGGACCCCTTGGGACCGCGGTGCAGGCAAGAAGCGCCACGCAAGCACCCGTTCCCTCTCGAAGGCCAGCAGGTCCGGGGTCTCGGATGGCAGGCCCGGGTAGAACTCGCGGACGCGCGGTTCCTCGGGGAAGGAGAGCTGGGGGAGCCACTCGCGGGCCCCAAGCCACACCACGGCCACGGCCAGACTCGCGGCCGCCATGGTGACCGGGACCGCCCGGTCGCGAGCCCGACTGGCCCGGTCGAGCGCGACGCTAATGCCCGCAACCGCCACGGGGGCGAAGATCAACCCGATCGTCATCTTTTCGGGCTCGATCCAGTTTTCCTGCGCCAGCAAGAAGAGGGCCACCGGCACTGCGTACAGGCCGAGCAACACGGCAGGACGCCGTCTCTCACGCCACAAGAACACCCATCCGGACACCACGAGGGTGGCACCGAGCCACCCCCACGTCCCCAGGAAGTGGAGGGGCCACCCGATCCACATGGGGAAGGGGAGCATGGGAGTCCGGGTCAGGTCATCCACAAAGGGAACAACCAGGACACGGTAAGGTAGGATCTCGTCCGGCCTGCCGCCGCCGGTTGCGATCAGCACGAACGTCGGGGCCAGAAAGACCAGCCCTGCCGCGGCCAGGGACAACAGGCGGTTCCACCGGACGGACCGGAATCCGTTTCCCTTGGCTGCCACCGCAAGCCACGCCCCGACTCCGAAGACCGTGATGTACCGGGAACTGACGAGCATCGCGGCCAAAAAGGTGACGAAAGCCCCCCGGGAGGGATGGTGTTCTTGCAAGGACAGTAGCGCGAGGACGGTGGCCGTGAAGGCCGCGATCAGGTTCTGGTTGAGGATTTCGAAGCCAAACACATCGTCGGTGAGGACAAGCGCCAGTGCCGCCGCGACGCCGGGCCAGTTGCGGCCGGTCAGCCTCCTCCCCAGCGCCGCCGACGACAGGAAGAGGAGCGCCGCAAAGAATGCCTGTCCCGTCCGTTCGAAGGCACCGGGGCACAGGGTCCGGATCGTCCAGACCGCCGCGACGTTCCCGAAGCGCTCGTCCCCGTTGACCCTCAGGATGGGCAGGTCCTCGTAAGGGCTTCGCTTCGCGAGGAAGTCGAGGGATCGGTACAGGCATCCAGCCGTGAAATGTTCATCATCGACACCAAAAAAGAACAGGGCGAAGACGGCCGCCGTAAGACCGAATACTAGCCAGTCTGACTTCACGGGCCCGGGTGCCTGGACCACGGGAAGCCGCCGCCACCGTCGCCATGCCAGCAGGGACACGAGGAGGCTGCACGCGGCCACCACCACGGGCGGGTGCCACAGCCCCAGCCGGTGGATCGGGAGCAGCCACACCACGCTGCCCAGAAAGGTCACCGACCAGAATCCCAGGCCGAGTGCGAATGCCCAGCGCTCCGGGGCACTCGTGCCCGCCGGCAGGTCTCTCGATGTCAAAAGATAGCCGGGGACGGCCGACAGAAGAACGAGCGCGATGGTCCCCACGACGACGTCCACGCGCGGATTCTAGATCGGATGCGCCGAGGCGCAACTCCGAGCAACTCCGCCCTAGCGGAGGGACCCGATGATATGGAGACCCTGGCGGACCAACGTCGCCAGTTCATGGGGGGTGCGGACGGCGAGAAGGCGTTTGAAGACGTAGCGCGGACGCAGATAGAAACGGCGAACCGCGGTCCGGCGAATCGCCTCGACCTGCTGCCGGCCGAGGTGCTGCGAGTCCCACGAGGGGCGCTCCCCCGAGACATCGAAGCCCGTTGCGCAGGCGTCCACCACGCCCCGGGCCACGAGGGTGTCCCTCATGGAGGTCCCCCACAGCGGGGACGCAAGCCCGAACGAGGCGTAATCCGGGTCCAGTTCGAGGGCAAAGTCAATCAGGCGCGCCTGCGTCTCGTGCGTCTCGCCGTCGAGCCCCAGCATGAAGTGGGCCAGGGTGCGAAGCCCGACCTCTCGGGCCGCACGGAAGGCCTGCCGCGCGTCGTCCGGGGTGATCCCCTTGCGCACCGAGTCGAGGACGGACGGCGTGGCCGTCTCGACCCCGAACTGGACGACCTCGCACCCGGCGTCTTTCATCCGTGCGAGCAGGTCCGGGTCCGCGTGGTCCACGCGCATGTCGCAAACCCATCGGAACCGCTGGGGAAAACCGCGGAGGACGCGGCACAGGTCCATGGCGCGCGACCGGCTCGCGCCGAAACTCGCGTCGTTGACGAGGAGGGCCCGCACCCCGAGGCGGTGGATGTGTTCCAGTTCGGCCTGCACCGCGCCGAGGTCTCGCGTCTTGTACGGGATGCGCTCGTAGGGGCAGAAGGTGCACGAGAAGGGGCAGGAATAGTCGGTGATCACGGTGGTGTAGGGGTGGCGAGACAACAGCGGGTGGTGATAGTGACGCAAGGGGAAGCGCTCGTGCTGGGGGACCGGGTAGGCCATTCTCCGCGGGCGCGACAGGGCCGCTGCCTCCCGCGTGTGGATGTGGACAAGGCCAGCACGCCGGCCGTCCACGAAATCCGCGAGGTCACAATCCGTGAAGTCCAGGATGACGCCGTCCACGGCCTCGCTCCATGCCAGCACCGTCTCGGGCGCGGCCCTGGGGAGGTCGCCGGTCAACAAGATCGGGGCAGGGGTCACGCGGCGCAACTCCTGGAAAAAGGCGGAATCCTCGGTCCACGAGACGCTGCTCGCCAGGCTCGCGATGGCATCGGGGGCCGCGGCCCGGATGCGCTCCAGGGCCTGCCGGACCCCGAGCCCCTCGACCATGGCGTCCAGGACCTTCACCTGGTGCCGGCCCCGCAAGAGACCGCTCAGCACGAGGAGGTCCGTGGGGGGAAAGACGTACGGGCCCTTGGACTGCTCTCCGCAGTAGTAGTCGCGGTTGTACCGCCTGGAACCGGGGGGGTTGAGCAGCAAGACCTTCATCGAGGCCTCGCCCTGGCCAGCCAGTTCGTCACGAGAAAGGCAAGGTTGGTCCACGAGACCTGGGGGTCCGGGTCCACACAAGCCCGGCAGGGCTCCAGGGACCGGTGGCGGTGGCGGAAATCGCGCATCTGCGGCGAGTTCCACACCTCGCGCAGGGTCGCGGTCCGCAGGTCGCCCAGGATGCGCCGCCCCTCGTGGTCGTAGCAGCACGTGGCGATGCGCCCGTCCCACAGGACCGAGGCGGAGACCCACGGTCGGGTACACCGGACCAGAAGGCGCGGACGAGGCCCAGGGGCGACTGCCAGGAGGCCCGGGGTGCCAAGCCAGTCATGCGGGCGCTGGACGTGAACCTCGTCCGCGACCAGGTCGTCGGGTGGACGCCCCCCGAAGTCGAGCCACGATACGACCACGCGGGGGCGCGGCGCCCCACCACGGGCCTCACGCAGGAGGGCGAGGTTTTGCAGGACTCGGGCCAGGGCATCGCGGCCGTAGCGGTCTCGATATGAGGCCGGGTCGAGGGTGCACAAGTTGACGATCACGCGGTCGAGCAACGAGCGGGCGAGCGCGCGGATCGCCTCATCGTCCCTGGTCGAGAGGTTGGTATACAGCACAACGCGCGCCCCCAGGACGGAGGCATGGCGGACCATCTCCGGCAGGGCGGGGTGCAGCAGGGGCTCGCCCATCATGTCGAGGTGGTACTCGATGGTGGTCGCGGCGGTCTCGTCCACGACGCGCCGGAACAGGTCGAGGTCTAGGAAACCCCGAGGGCGTCCCCGGAACCGGTTGGGGCAGAACCCGCACCGGAGGTTGCAGTGGTTCGTCGGCTCGAAGTCAATCTGGATGGGGGCGATGTCGAGGTCGAGGCCGGTGGCCCAGGAGGCCAGGACCTTCGCCGCGTTCGCCGCCTGAGTGGGGGTGAGGGGAAGGCTCATCGCAACTCCCACAGGCGGAAGCGGAGCATGGCGTCGAGCGGCTGGTACCCGGCGGCGCAGCCCGCGCACTCGAACCGGGTCATGCGTCGCATGGCCTCGCGCACCCCGACCCGACGGGCGTCGAAAAACCCGTCCTCGGTCGCGAGACCGAGCAGCACATTGCACGGCACCACGCGTCCATCCGGCAGGACCGAGCAGAAGAGTCGCCCCGCCATCCGACACGGCCCAGGCCTCTCCCCCCGGGCGGCGCGCTCGAGGAACCACATCGAAGAGGCCACGGGCGCGCCGGAGCGCTTGAAGTCCAGCAAGCGGGCGTACGCGGCCCGCAACTCCTGCGCGGGCAGGACGAGGTCCGCCGCGGCGGCGGGCATGCACCCCGGCGCGAACTCGACCGGCTGGAAGATCGCGACCGCGTCCATCCGTCGCGCGAGGTCCACGATGTACCCGATGTCGTCCACCGTGCCCCGGTGCAGGACCGTGCTGGTCATGACCCGCACCCCGACTCGGCGGAGTGCCTCGATGCCGCGAAGGGCCCTGGTATGGGAGCCCGGGCCGCGCACCGCGTCGTGGGCCTCCTCGCGCCCGTCCACGCTCACGACCGCGAGGTCCGCCCCCCTCAGGTCTGGGGCACGCTCCTCGAGGTACCACCCGTTCGTGATCACGTTCGCGAAGACCCCCCGCGCCTGGACCCGGCGGATCCAGGCCGGCAGGGCCGCGCGCAGGAGCGGCTCCCCCCCGGTGAACGAGACCTTGCGTACGCCGGCGGCGCACAGGTCGTCCAGCACGCCCGAGACCTCGGCGTCCGTCATCTCGGCGAACCGCATCGGGGGCAGTTCGCAGTAGGTGCACGCGAGGTTGCACCGCGCGGTGACGAGGAACTGGACGAAGAGGGGGTGCCGGGTCCCGAAGGCGTGGGCGGAGAGGACCCGGGCCAGGTCCTGGGCCCTGCGGCCCCAGGCGGAGGGCCGGAAAAAGGTCCACAAGAGGCGGGCGTCCATCATGGGTCCCTCCCGGGCAGGGGGTCCGCTTCCAGCGCGGCCACCAGGGCCTCGCGCACCGCGGCCACCGTGCAGGCGTCGTGGTCCGCGTGCACCGGGACCAGGAGCCACTGCTCATGGCACGCCCGTGCACCGAGCAGCGGACCCCGGACCACGAAAGGCGCGAACGCAGGGATCTCGGAGCAGATGGGCAGCGCGTTCCGGGAGGACTCGACTCCGAGCGTGGCGAGTCGGCGGGCCACGGCCCGCGCGTCCGAGACCCGCACGGGAAATCGCCACCAGACGTGACGACCCTCGGGGTGACGAGCGGGAAGGCGAGCCTCCACCCCGCGGGCGGACGCGAGGAGACCCGCCTGCCGGGCCAGGGCCTGGTTCACGTCGTGCAGGCGCGACAGGGCCGCGAGGGCCATCCTGGCCTGGAAGTCCGTGTACGCGACCTCAAAGTCGTCCGAGGCCTGAGGACTCGCGGGTGTGCTGTTGCGCCCGAGGATCAGGCCTAGGTTTCCGGTCTGAACCCGATCGAGAAGGTCCGGGGCGTGCTGGGTCAGGGCCCGCACCGCAGGGAAGACGAGCGGGTAGACCGGGTCGGAGGTGAGGGCCCGATGTGCGAGGACCTTCGCGACCAGGGTGAGGAGGGGGCGGCGGTCCGGAGGACGGGCCGCGGACGGTGCGACCGCTCGGCATGGCTCCACGCGGGCGTTCCGGCCGAACAAAAGACCGCCGCCCAGGGAACTGACGACCTTGAACGACGACAGGCTCGCGAGGCCGAAGTCCCCGAGGGTGCCGAGGAAGCGATCCCCGAAAGAGGCCCCAAGGGCCTGGGACACGTCCTCGATGACCACGAGGCCCCGCTCTCGCGCGAGGGCGAGAACGTCGTCCAACGTCGGGGGGACCAGCCCATATAGGTAAGTCAAGACAATGGCCCGCGTGTTCCGGCGGATGGCATCGCGCAAGGCCCGGGTGTCGTAGAAAAGGGTCTCGGGGTTCATCTCCGCCAGGACCGGACGCAGACCAGCCCGCCGGACGGCCCGGACCATCTCGGCGGTCGTGATCGGGGTCATCAGGACCCCGGAATCCACGGGGAAGTTGCAGGACTGGAGGGCGTGGTACAGCCCGACCCTGGCACCCGAGAAGGCGATGCAAGCCTCGACGCCCAGCACTCGCGCGAACTCCTGCTCGAGCCGCCGGACATCAGGGCCAGCCCCGAGGTCCCCGACCGCGAGGGCATGTAGGGCGGTCGCCACCTCGCGGACCCTGTAGTACGTCTGAACTGCCGGGACCTGCGTGGCCCGTCTCCGCGTCTTGGATTGGTTTGGCCCACCCAACCGCCCCTCCTGTCCACCCACAGGGGCTGCCCCAGGCGGGGCCGGGTCAATTGTGCCAGAATGGCTCGTTCACCACGTCCCACGCGATGCCGTCGCGGCCTGCCACGCCGTGCCACACGCGATAACTCTCGCCGCGCCAGTTCACGACCAGGGCCACGGACAGGGCCCCGGCGGGAACGCGGAGGCGGATTTCTGGCCTTGCGAGCACGGCCGGCTCGCGGGCCTCCAGGGGGCAGGGGACCTTGGGGTCCTCGCCGACCATCCAGGCCGTGAGGTCGCAGCGGTTGTCGAGGAGGAAGCCCTCCACGAGGAGTGGGTCCTGGAGTCCGGGAGGACAACCGGCCCTCGCGGGCCAGGCGAAGTCCACGAGGACCGCGGTGGCCGCGTGGCTGCGACGCGCGACCACGACCGGCGCGGGTCCGGACCAGGGGACCGGGGGGAGGTTGAAGAGCGCGGCGGCTCCACCGGTGGTCAGATCCGCATCTGCCGGGCCCTCGCCGACCGCCAGGAAGTCGCGTGCAGTGGGCTCCTTCGAGAGGTCGAAGACCAGGGTCACAGGCTCGCCGGGTTGCGAAATCGCGTGAGAAAAAAAACCGAGGGGCCAGGGACTCCCCGTCTGTTCCGGGTGCGCCAGGTCGCGGACCAGGGCGCGCGCATTCTCCACCAGAAACGAGCCCGTGACGTGCGAGGGGAGGGGAAGACGGGGCAAAAACCCGACTGCCAGAGTCTCGCGCTCGGCCTGCTCGAGCAACCCGGCCCGCTCGGCGCCAGCCCCTGTCAGGCAAAGGTAACGGTCGTCGGCAGGGGCGCGCCAGCCGGCCAGGACGCGGCCGCCAAGCCAGCCCGCCAGCAACGCGACCGAAAGCAACACGAGGGACCGCAGCGGTCGCTGGCGCGCCTCGCTCCAGCACGCCGCGATCCAGGGCACGCCGGCCTGCGACACGATCAGGATCACGCCCATCTTGTTGGCCTGATCCCAGGCCTCCTGCACCGCGAGAGCGGCCACGACCGGAAGCGCCCACAGCGACCAGAAGGCGGCCGCACGACGGTCACGAAACCAAAGGCAGATGAGCCCCGCGTGGATCGCGACGAAGCCGAGGAGTCCCAGGTGTCGTGCGATGGCCAGGGGCCACAGGACAAAGGTCGGAAACGGGTTGAACGGGGTGCGGACCACGTGGTCGTGCAGGGGCCAGTTCATCAGACCCTGCCACCGGAACGACATGCCCAGAATCTCGTAAGACGTTGGGGGAAACTGAGAATGACTTTCAAATCTGAATATCGAACCTAATGCCATCAGGTGGTGCAGGTGTTCCATCGCGGTGGTGGCGAGAAATGCACCCGCGAACGCGGTCACGGCGGACACGCGATTCCTCTGATGGAGCGCCGCGAAAAGCGGCGCTCCGAGGGCGAGGACCATGGCGTGACGGATCGTGAACAGGAGCCCGAACAGGACCCCCGCCAGGACCCATTCCGAGGTCTTCAGGTCCCTCGCCGCCAGAAGGGCCAGAACCGTGCAACCCGCGGCGAGGGCGAACAGGTTCTCGTCGGGGAGCCGGATCGTCAGCACGTAGGAGTTGAGGGCCAGAAAGACGAGACCAAACCAACCCCACGAGCGGCCCGCGGCCCTGTACCCGATCTCGAAGCCCCCCAGCGCGACCAGGAAACCGCACGCAGCGTATGCGAACCGGAACCCGAGCGGCCCGTGCAGCACGGCCGCCGTCGCGAGCAGGGCCGAGTTCCCGAGCCGGGCGTCCTCAGGGTTCGACCGCAAGAGGTCCACGGCCTCCTGGATGTGCCCGGTCGCGAGGCGGGCCGCGTGGTAGATGCACGAGACATCGGGCGGTTGCCGGGAATCGAAGAAGAAGAGGTACAGGGCCGCGACCGCGGAGGCAGCGACCACCGGCAGTGGGTCCGATGCGGCGTCGCGCACGGCCTGCCGGATGCCGGCGAGCACTGCCGCGCGCAGAGGGGGACCGCGACGGCCCGCGACGAACAACGTCGCCCCGAGCAGATTGCACAACGCCACCGCCGCCACGAGCGGCTTCGTGACGTAAATGTCCAGCAGGACGGCCGCCCAGAACGAGGCCAGGGGCACGACCCCGAGGCCCCATCCGAGCACGACGAGCCACCACGCGACGCCGCGGAGGTCCGCGCCCGAGCGGGGTTCGCGACCGTTTCCGGGTCCGGTGACCACTGCCACGATCATGACCCCGGAAGCGATCATCGCCACGAAGGTCAGCAGGGTCGTGACAAGCGCCAACGGGAATTCCATCGCGGGGACCCGCCGTGCAGGATACCTGCCAACCAGCGGGACGGCAACGACTCCGTTGAACCCAGTTGGGCCCGCAGGACGATGGCATCTCGAAGTCGTTGGAATCCCACGTGGACGTGGACGGACCCTTCCATTCAGGCGGCTCGTAGACGTCAACGGTCACGTCCACGTGCACGTCCACGGGGCTCCAGGAAGATGCGATCACCCTCGGTGAACCCGCGAAACTGCTTGACGCCCCTCATCCGAAATGGTAATTGCCCTCGCCCTTGCGGGCGCGGACTGCGCGCGGCGAGGGCGAGGCTTGATGGCGGAGGTCCGGCGAGATGGAATATCCGGTGGTGAGCGTCAGGCGGCGCGACGTGACGGGGAAGGGGGCGGCCCGGAAACTGCGGGCCCTCGGGTACATCCCCGCGGTCCTGTATGGCCAGGGTTTCGACCCGATTCCCCTCGTGGCCAACCCGAGGGAGGTCGTGGGGGCCTTCAGAGGGGGCCGTGGGGTCAACACGGTCCTGCAGTTGAAGTTCGCGGGCGACGAGGCCGCGGAGGGGTGCCTCGCGCTGGTGCGGGACTACGCGACCCATCCGTTGCGGCGGACCTTGCAGCACTGCGACTTCCTCAAGGTCGGCGAAGACACGGAGATGACCCTGGAGGTCCCGATCCGGATCGTCGGGAAGTCCGAGGGCGAGAAACAGGGCGCCAAGGTCTCCAATCCGCTCGCCCGGGTGCGGGTGAAATGCAAGGTCCGCGACATCCCGGCGGCGATTGACGTGGACGTGACCCCGCTCGGGGTCGGAGACGGGATCATGCTGTCGGAACTGGCGCTGCCCGCGGGGGTCCGGACGATCTACACGAAGGACGTGCCCGTGGTCCTGGTTCGCATGGGCAGGGCCGAGAAGGAACCGGAGGCGGCGGCCGCGGCCGAGGGTGCGGCGGCCGAGGGCAGGGCCCCGGCGGCCGAGGGCGCGACTCCCGCTCCGACGGGCAAGACCTCGTGATAAGGACCTTCCACATCGTGGGCGTGCGCGAAGTCGGGTCGGGAATGCCCTGGTGATGTTCGGGGTGGCGGCGTGAAAGTGGTGTGCGGGCTCGGGAACCCGGGCAGACGATACGCCTGCACGCGCCACAACGTGGGGTTCATGGCGGTGGAGACCTTTGCGCGACTCATGGAACTGTCGTGGACCGAGCGGTGGTCTGCCCGGGTCGCGCGTGTGTCGTTCCGGGGGCAGGACCTGCTCCTCGTCGAGCCGCAGACCTTCATGAACCTGTCCGGGGAGGCCGTGGGCCCGGTCATGCGCTTCCACCGCATCCCGGTCACGGACCTCCTGGTGGTCCACGACGACGCGGACCTCCCGCTGGGCCGGGTCCTGGTGCGGGCGGGGGG
>FWPU01003852.1_pt1 | contig 36504 bp, 29 predicted proteins | sample 2228361 | NCBI WGS metagenome assembly FWPU01 (sample SAMEA103939777, study PRJEB20133) | metagenome
CGCGCCCGTCTGGGCGCGGCCCGTCGCGAGGACCCATCGTCTGCGGGTCTAGAACTCGTACCGCAGCGCGAACTGCATGCACCGACCGGCCTGGCCGTCGCAGGTCGCGAGCGTGCCGTTGTAGCGGCCGAAGCCCGAGCGGTCCGGGAACATGGTCACGTTGCCCACGTCGAACCGCGGCGTGTTGGTCAGGTTGAACGTGTCCCACCGGAAGCGCAGCCGGTGGTCGGCGATGCCGAGGTTCCACGCCTTGCTCACGCTCAGGTCGATCGTGAAATAGCCGTCTCCCCTGAGCAGGTTCCGGATACCGACCTCGCCCGGAAGCGCGTAGCGGAAATAGGTCAGCGCTTCGGTCGGATTGGGGAACGGGCTCGGCCGGTTGTCCACGACGTTTCTGGTCGTCTTCGTCGGCGGCAGCTTGCCCGGTTCCTTCAGCATGGCGTTGCCCTGGAGGTTCCAGTTCGTCGGCCAGCACGAGCGGCAGTTGTAGACGTTGAACGGGAAGCCGCTCGTCCAGCGGACGAGGCCCGCCACCGACCAGTCGCCGATGATCTGGTTCACGGCTCCGGACACGCTGGACCCGAGGGCCTTGCCCTGGCCGAAGGGCAGGTCCCAGATCCAGTTGAAGTTGACCTGGTGCCGCACGTCGAAGTCCGCGTAGCTGTAGTGGGCCTCGGGGTCGAACGTGTTGAGCAAGAAGCCGCTGTAGCCACCCGACGAGAAGTTCCCGAAGCCGCTGCCGCGCTCGACCTGCGACCCGAGGTCCTTCGCCTTCGACAGCGTATAGTTGAAGTCGAACTGGTAGCCGTCGGCGAAGCGCTTGCGCAGCGTCAACACGAGCGCGTCGTAGCGCGAGTGGCCGAGCGTGCTGATGGCCGCGAGCGAGTCGTACTGCTCGGCGAAGTAGGAGAACGGCCCGTAGATGCTGCAAGCTGGCTCGCAGAACTGGTCCATCTCCCAGAGCGCCGTGATGTAGTCGGGCGCGTTCAGCAGGAACGTCCGGGCAATGGCCTGGGTCGCCGTGAGCCCACCGCCGGCCGCGTCAGGGAACAGGTTTTCCCAGTACGGGATCGGGCCCAGGGCCGCGAAGGCCGACGCCGGCGACCGGCCGGTCAGCCCCGCGTTCTGCGCCGCGGTGATGAGCCGCTGCGCCGCCGTGAAATAGTCCATCCCCGACTTGGGATCGACGAGGTTGAGCGGCATCGCCAGGTCGCGGCGCACCAGCGTGTCGCGCCCGAGGCGGTTGATGTAGGCCACCTCGACGCTGTAGTTCCGCGTCAGCTCGCGCGCGAAGGCGATGTTGGACACGTGCGCCGAGGGCGTCACGATCGTATCGTCGATGCTCTGCGTGATGATGCCCGCGTGCAGCGGCGGGGTCTGCGGGAAGCCGCCCTTCGGCGCCGCCGGCATCGTCGGCGGCATCGTCGTCAGGTTCACGAACCGCACCGCCGGGTTCGTCTCGTAGGGCGCGCCGAAGGGGCTGCTGATCGTCGTGGACATCCCGAAGGCGAACCCCTCGTCGAAGTTCCTCGCGAGACCTTGCCCGATGCGGTCGAACACCTTCGAGTAGCCGCCGCGGATGACCGTGTGCGGCCACGGCGTCCAGGCCGCCGAGACGCGCGGCGCGACGTTGTTCTTGTCCCACGGATAGAAGCTCGGCTTGCCGTTCTTCGGGCCGGCGAGGTCGAACTTGATGAGCGGGCTCTTGTTCGACGGGATGCCCTGCTTCATGTTGTTCACGCGCTCGTTGAACCACTGGCCCATCCCCGGGGTCGGCGCCACCTGCATGCCGTTGACCTCGTACGGCGGCGAGAACAGGCTGTAGCGGAGGCCCACGCTCACCGTCAGGTTGTGCCGCACCTGCCAGCTATCCTGCACGTAGAACTCGTACTCGTCCGAAGCCCACTCGCGCTTGACCGGCTCGCCGACCGGCAGCGGGTTCCCCTGCTTGTCGTAGTTGGCGCGCATCGTCGACTGCGACAGCACCCCGAGCACGTTCAGCCACGCGTCGGCGTAGCCCGCCGCGAAGCCGCTCGCCACCGCCGGCACCGCGAGGCAGCCCGGCGAGGTACAGAAGGCACTCCCGGGCATGTAGCGCCGGCCGACGCCCGCCACCCACGACGGGTTGACCGTCGCGCTCAGGTACGACCCGGACGTGCGCGACCGCGGGATCCGCGTGAAGCGCAGGTTGGCTCCGGCCTTCACCGTGTGCGTCCCCTTCAGCCACGTCACGTCGTCCACGAAGTTGTGCGTCGGCGTCTCGCGCGACGAGTCGAACGTGATCGGCTCGAGCGGGGAGATGAAGCGGAACGTCACGTAGTTCGACTTCTGCCGCCCGACGGTCCGGTCGTCGATGCGCGTCAGGCCGTAGCGAAAGCTGTTCATCAGGTTCGATCGGAGCACCGTGTCGTAGCCGACCGCCCAGCCCTGATTCTTGAGCTCCCGCACGCTCGCCGGCGGCTGGTTCGGGAACTGCGGCGCCGCGTTGATCGCGTCGTCCTGCGCGTTGAACCGCACGAACAGGCTCTGGTTGCCCGTGAGCTTCGCGTCGACACGCGCGATGTACGTCTGGAAATCGTTCTCGATCGGCGCCGAGAAGCGATAGTCCATAATGTTGACGCCGTCGAGCCCGGGCTCGTTGGGCTCAGGATACTTCCGGAAATACTCCGAGGCCGCGAGGCTCGGCCCGATCCCCAGTGGGTCGATCGCCGCAATCTGCGCCGGCGACAGCCCGTACCAGCCGGCCGGCACCGTGTGCGTGTTGCTGAACCCGCGGACGGTCCCGCCCGGGCAAAGCGCCGCCGAGGCGCACCGGTACATCAGGACGCCGTCCCGGAACGAATTCGACGGCACCGCCCGCACGACCGGCCGCTCGCTCTTCTCCTTGAGCCACTCGACGTTGCCGAAGAAGAACAGCTTGTTGCGCCGGATCGGTCCGCCGATCGCCCCACCGAAGATGTCCTTGTCCAGCTTCGGCGCCTTGTTGGGCTGGCCCGCCAGAAGCTGCGCCAGCTTCAAGAAATACTCGTTCGACGAGGTGGCCGTGCGGCGCAGGAACCAGTACGTCGAGCCGTCGTAGTTGTTCGTGCCGCTCCGCGTCACGAGAGACACCTGCGGCCCGCTCGAGCGCCCCATCTCCGCCCCGTAGTTGCTCGTGCTCACCCGGAACTCCTGCAGCGCTTCCTGCGTGATCCGCACCGCCGAGGTGAACGCCGTCTGGTCCTGCGGGTCGTTCACGTCCACGCCGTCGAGGGTCACGTTCTGCTGATCGGCGCGCGCCCCCGCGACGGCGCCATACCGGGGATCGACCGTCGCCGGGTTCGTGACCGGCACGAACACCGCGCCAGGCTGCAGGCTCAGGAGCTGGACGACGTTGCGCGCCTCGACCGGGAGCTGACGAATGGCTTCCTCGCCCAGCACGTTCCCCAGACTCGCGTCGAGCGTGTTGATGATCGGCGTCTCGGCCTGCACCGTCACGACCTCGGCCAGCTCGCCGACCTCGAGCTTCGCGTCCTGGCGCGCCGCCGTGTCGACGCGCAGCTCCAAGTCTTCAAACTTGACCGTGCGAAAGCCGCTCAGCTCGATCGTCAGGTCGTAGTCACCGGGCGGCAGCGCCGTCAGCGAATACAGCCCGGCCTCGTTGGTCGTCGTCGTCTTCACCGCGCCCGTCGCGCGGCTGGTCAGGGTCACGGTCGCGCCGGGCACCACCTGGCCCTGCTGATCGAGGACACGCCCCGAGATCGACGCCGTGCCCGACTGCGCCCGCGCGGGGCCCGCGAGCCCTACGAGCATGGCGATCAGGCACACCGTCCAGCCCACGTACCGCACGTTGCGCACACGACACCCCCTTTGGTTGAAGCCCCGCTCCGACGGTTGGCCCACACGAGATAGCCCGTTGGTGCCCGCCGGCACCACAGCCTCCCAACCTCCGCTAGTGCCGGCGGCCGCTGCTCGAAAAATGGTCTGACTCGACCGACTCGTGAACCGAATTCTTGCGGGTTTTCTAACCCTTCAGCGACCGGAAGTCAAGGGGGAGGGCCCCGCGGCGGGCACCTCTCGGGGCGCCCACAGCGGGCAGTCGCGGCACAACGAAGCGTCGGGAAGAAGCCGAGGCCCGGTCGCCGACTCGAGGCCACAGCACCATGGAAACTCCCACGCCTCGAGCCAGAAGGGCAGCGGAAGGAACAACGTCGGTTCCGACCACCGGCACGTGTGAACCGATTGCGCAGTTGCCATCGCCGCCTCGTCCGACAGTCCCAACTATTGTGCCAGCTTGCCGGACCCCGCACCAGAGCGGGGGTCCCGGCAGAGAGGCCGTCGCGCGCGCCCAGACCCGAGCGCCCGGGGTGCCGGGTTTCCGGCACCCGCGCCGTGGCCCTGTTGCGTCGAACCAATCAGCGCTATAATCGCGGCCCGTCATCCAGCGTCCGCGCCGAGAAGCCCGCGCGCCGGGCCCCCGACTGGCGGCCAGACGACCGCGCGCGGGGGCATGCGCGGCCGGGCGCGAAGCCGCGGGGAGGATTCCGCCGAACGCACGAGTCACGAGCACCCGATGGGGAGAGAACCGATGCCGCAACCGTTCGTCGGCGCCGCACTCAGGCTTGCCCTGCTCGCCGCCACCCTCGCCTCCGTCACGACCGGCCTGCGAGGTCAGCCCGGATCGGCCCGCCGCCTCGCGTCGGAAGGCACCGCGAAAGGAAGCTGGCCCGTCTACACCGGCGACGTTCGCGGGACCCGCTACTCTCCCCTCGACCAGATCACCGCGTCGAACTTCAACGCGCTCGAGATCGCCTGGCGCTTCAAGACCGACAACCTCGGGACGCGACCCGAGTTCAAGCTCGAGGGGACGCCGCTCGCCATCGACGGCATCTTGTACACGACCGCCGGGACGCGCCGCGCGGTCATCGCCCTCGACGGGCGTACCGGCGAGCTGCTGTGGGTCCATCGCTACCCAGAGGGGCGGCGCGGCGCGCTCGCGCCTCGCCAGCTCTCGGGCCGCGGCCTCGCCTACTGGTCGGACGGCCAGGGTGACGACCGCGTGCTCTACGTCACGCCCGGCTACCGCCTGATCGCGCTCGACGCCCGGACGGGCGCGCCCATTCCGACCTTCGGCAACAAGGGCGTCGTGGACCTCAAGGTGGGCGTCGTGTACGGAACGGGCCAGCCCATCGACCTCGAGAGCGGCGAGATCGGCCTGCACTCGACGCCGCTCGTCGTCGGCGACATGGTCATCGTCGGGTCCGCCATGAAAGAGGGCATGACGGTCACGACGCACAACAACACCAAAGGGCTCGTGCGCGCCTTCGACGTCCGCACGGGCAGGGCGCTCTGGACGTTTCACACGATCCCCAAACCCGGCGAGTTCGGCAACGAGACGTGGCTGGACGGCTCGTGGGCGATCAACGGGAATACCGGGGTGTGGACGCAGATGACGGTCGACGAGGAGCTCGGTCTCGTGTACCTCCCGGTCGAGTCGCCGACCTCCGACTTCTACGGCGGCAAGCGGCCGGGCGACAACCTCTTCGGCGAGAGTCTCGTCTGCGTCGACCTGAAGACCGGCCAGCGAAAGTGGCACTTCCAGTTCGTCCATCATCCGATCTGGGACCACGACATGTCGTCGGCCCCGATCCTCGCCGACGTCGTGATCGACGGTCGGCCGCGCAAGGTCGTGGCCGTGCCGAGCAAGCAGGCCTGGCTATACGTGTTCGATCGGGTCACCGGCGAGCCCATCTGGCCGATCGTCGAGAAGCCCGTCCCGAAGGGCGACGTCCCAGGCGAATGGTACGCACCGACCCAGCCGCACCCGCCGGACGCCCTGATGTACGGGCGGAACGCCATCGCCGGACACGACGACCTCATCGACTTCACGCCCGAGCTGCGCGCGCAGGCGATCAAGATCCTCGAGCGCTACCGGTGGTTCCCGGGCGTCGTCTACAACCCGCCCCTCGTCGGGAACGTCGACGGCCTGCTCGGCGCGATCAATCTCGGGAACGCGAGCGGCGGCACGAACTGGCCCGGCGGCGGCTACGACCCCGAGACGCGCCTCGTCTTCGCGCCGTCCTCGACGGCGTACATCAGCGGCGTGTCAGTCGCTCCACCGCCACCGGGATTCTCCGACATCCCCTACCAGGCCGGCGTCGTCGGCCTGCCGTTCCGACTGCGCGAGGCGGCCGGCACGAACACCTACGCCGACGCCGAGCTGCCGCGCCGCTCGGCCGTCGACACGCCACCGCCCGCGTCGCCGCAGCCGGGCGCCGGTCGCGGCGGCACCGGCGCGTCCGGCGCCGCCGCGGCTGGTCGAGGGGCGGCGGGCGGCGGGGGAGAGGGCTTCGCGCTCACCGTCGAGGGCCTGCCGATTCTCAAGCCGCCGTACGGTGTCCTCGCCGCCATCGACCTCGAGCGTGGTCGAATCAGGTGGCGCGTCCCGCACGGCGACACGCCCGATGTCGTGCGCAACCATCCCCGGTTGAAGGGCCTCGCCATCCCCAAGACCGGCCAGAACGGTGCCGTCGGCCTCGTCGTCACCAAGACGCTCGTCATCATGGGTGACCCGCAGGTAACCACCATGCCCGGGCGCCCCCGGGGGGCGATGCTCCGGGCGTACGACAAGCTGACCGGCGAGGAAGTCGGTGCCGTCTGGATGCCGGCGCAGCAGAGCGGCTCTCCCATGACCTATCTGGCCGGCGGCCGGCAGTTCATCGTCGTGGCGGTGAGCGGCGGCGCCTACTCCGGCGAGTACCTCGCGTACGCCTTGCCGCCTTCGGAAACCACGGTGGGACCAGTGGGGAGATAAGATGGTGGGACGCTTCGCGTGGCTGCTCGCCGCCACAGGGCTCGTGACTGTCATCGTCGCGCGCGTGGTCGCGGACGCCCTCCCGTCACCGGCATCTCGACCGTCGGCGCCGGCCCCGGCGCGAACCCCCGCACCCGCGGCGGTCTCGGTCTGGGACGGCGTGTACTCCGAGGCGCAGGCGAAGCGCGGGGCGGCGGTCTACCAGGACGTGTGCGCCCCGTGTCACGGCCACGACCTCGCCGGCGGGGAGATGGCGCCGCCGCTCGCCGGCCCCGCGTTCATGGCGAACTGGAACGGCCTGACGCTCAACGACCTCTACGACCGCATCCGCCTGACAATGCCGCCGGACCGGGCCGGCGGGTTGCCGCGGCAGGACACCATCGACACGATCGCCTACGTGCTGCGCGCGAACGGCTTTCCCGCCGGCAAGGCCGCGCTCGAGGCGAGAGCCGAGGTGCTGATGCAAATCAAGGTCGAGGCGACCAGAGGCGGCCCCGCGCGCTGAGACGTTCCTCTGGGGACGCGGCCCTGACGGGTGGACAGTTCCGGCCGCGGGGTGTAGAGTACCGGCCGTCGGGAGCACAGGGGTCTTCTGGCTCGGGCGCCGGTTCTTTCCAGGAGGTCCGCATGAAGGTCCGTGGACCTGCACCGCTGGCGCTGGCCGTGCTGTTCGCATTGTGCGCCCAGCAGCACGTCTCGGCGCAGAAACCCCTCACCCCCAAAGACGCCGCGAGGTTTGTGGCGGAGGCCGACAAGCTCGCGGCCGAAGGCAAGCTGATCGACGCCCGGCAGCGCTACGCCCTCGTGGTCGAGCAGGACCCGACCAACGTCGCCGTGGCGCTCAAGCTCGCGCGCACCTGCGAGAGTCTCCGCGAGTGGGAGTGCGCGGCGAACGCGTACGGCGTGGCGGCCAGGGCCAGTCAGGGCACCGAGCGGAGCGACGCCTACGCTGGCCTGGCGGCGGTGCATCTCCGACGATCCAGCTACGCCGAGGCCGCCGAGGCGGCGCGCGCGGCGCTCGCCGTCAACGCCGCGCACCCGTCCGCGGTCGTGACGCTCGCCTACAGCCTGGTGCGGGCCGGCCAGATCGACGAGGGCCGCGCCGCAGCCGAACAGGCGGTCGAAATCTCGCCCTCGAACGCCCTCGCGCACATCGCCCTCGGCGAGGCGTTGCTCGCCGGTGGGCGCCCGAGCGACGCCGAGGCCGCCCTGCGCAAGGCGATCGAGGTTGACCCGCGCAGCGCCGAGGCCTACGCCGCCCTCGCGGAGATTCAGTACCGCAGGGGCGACCTCGATCAGGCGCTCGCCTCCGCGTCGAAGGCGTTCGAACTCGGATCCGGGTTTCCCCGGCTCTACCTCGTCCGCGCCCGCGTGCACGACGCCCGCGGCAACGCCACGCTCGCACTTGCCGACGCCCAGATGGCGCTCACGGCGAGCCCGGACGATGCCGAGGCGCATCTGCTCCTCGCGCAGCTCCAGCGCAAGCAGGGCGGCATGGGAGTGGCCATCGACCACTACCGGAAGGCCCTCGCCCTCGCCCCGAATCTGGGTCCAGCCGCCCTCGAGCTCGGCGAGGTACTGGCCGCGCGCGGCGAGACGGCCGAGGCCGTGAACCTCGCCGAGACGGCGGTGAAGCTCCTGCCCTCGTCGGCGCGAGCGTATCGGCTCGCGGCGGCGCTGTACGAGCAGACCAGGCGGTTCGACGAAGCGCTCGACGCCAACACGCGCGCCATCGAGCTCGACCCGTCGCTCGCCGCCGCCCATCACGCGCGCGGACGTTTGCTGCGCGAGCACAAGAAGGACGCCGCGGCGGCGCTCGCCAGCCTGGAAAAGGCCGTTGCGCTCAGCCCGGAGAACGCCGACTTCCTCACCGACCTGGGCGTGGCGTTGTACGAGGCGAAGCAGGGCGAGCGGGCGATCGAGCTGATTCGCAAGGCCGCGGGACAGCCCGACTACAGACATCCCATGGGCTTCGCCGTGCTGGGCCTCGCCCTGAAGGACACCGGGCGCTTCGATGAGGCGCTCGGGTGGTTCGAGAAGGCGGCGGCGCTCTCGCCGAAGTGGTGGCTCCCCCACTGGGGCGCCGCATGGTGCTACTTCGGCCTGATCAAGAAAGGATGCCCGTGTGGTCCCGAGGATGACGAGCGCGTCAAACAGATGAAGACGCACTTCGACGAGATGGTGGCTCGCCAGGGGAAGGACCCGGATCTCGAACAGCGCGTCACCGCCCTTCTCAAGGGCCAGAAAGTGAAGTAGGGGGCGCCCATGCCCATTTGCACGTCCGGTCGGATCCCGATCGTCTTCCTCTTCCTGAGCGTCCTGGTCTTCCTGATCGTCTCGATGACCGTCGGCCCGGCGACGGCCGACGCGCTCGCGGCCCAGGCGCCCTGCCCGACTGGGAAGCCCGCGTCGCTCGTGCGCGGCCTCGGACCGGTGGTCGGGCAGAGTCCCATCTGGGTAACGCCAGGCCGCTTCCCCATCAAGTGGGACGGCCCGAACTACCCGGTCCAGCTCCTCTGGGTCATCGACGCGGCGGCGCGCGGCCAGATCTTCGTCACCGGCCGGAACCGCGACACCAAGGCGCTCCTGAGGTTCACCAAGTTCGGTGACACGCTCGGCGAGCGCCAGGCGCGCTTCGCGCTCGACCCGCTCGGGTACAAGCCCAAGCAGGCGCCGCCCGAGGAACTCAGGCGATACGGGTTCGACCTGATTTACGGGTGGTTCCCCGAGACGGGCTGCTACGAGATCCAGGCTCGCGTCGGGCGTCAGCAGGCGACGATCTACCTGGAGATCGGCAAGCCGCCGGCCAGGTGAGGCACCGGCGCGGCGGGCGACCGGAGCCATCGCCGGCGGGGAAATCGGCGCTCGAAGGCACGTGTCATCCGCACGTCGATGACGTCAGGTTCCTCTCTTCCGCGCTCCAGGTAGCACGCGGCGAGGTCGTGGGCCTCGGCCCACGCGAGGCCGTCGGCCGGTCCCATCACGAACAGCGCCGTCGAGAGGATGTCCGCCACGAGTCCCGAGGGGTGCCAGACCGTGACGGAGCCCGCGAAGGACGCCGGCCGCCCGGTGCGGGGGTCGAGGATGTGCCCCACCCGCACGCCGTCCACCAACCGATCGCGCTCGGATCCACCGCTCGTGGCGAGCGACCCGTAAGCGAGGCTCAGCTCGAGGAGCGGCTCGTCGCGCCGGACGGGGTGGGCGAGGCGCACGCTCCAGCCCGCGAGGCCCGGCGGCGATCCCCTCACTGCCACCTGTCCGCCGAGGTCGATGAGCCACCTACCGCTGTCGGAGACCGCGGCCGCGGCGCGGTCGAGCGCCGCTCCCTTGCCGAAGCCGCCGGTGTCCACCTCCACCACTCGCGCGCGCACGAGCTCGCACGTCCGGTCATCGAGATGCAGGGCGCCGAGACCCGTCAGGCGGTAGGCGCCGGCGAGCGCGTCAGCCGCCGGCAGACGTCCAGCCCGCTGCAGGCCCCAGACGGCCATCAACCGGCCGACCGTCGGGTCGAAAGCCCCCCGAGTCGCCTGGTGCCACCGGAACACCTGGGCCATCTCGTCGCACGCCGCGCGCGAGAGCGCCAGGGGCACGCCGGGCGGCTGCCGGTTCAGTCGGCTCATCAGGCTGTCGGGCCGCCAGGTGCTCAGTTCCGCCTCGGTGTCTTCGAGGGCGTCCAGCAGGCGCTCGAGGCGCGCCAGGGCGCGCGGGCGACTCGCATCGTAGGTCACGAGCGTGGCACGCGTCCCCATCAGGTACGCCTCGCGGGCCACGGGACGGAGGTGGGAAGACAGGATGAGCGCCACCACCGCCACGCCGCTCACGATTGGTCCCCCTCGCCGATGGCGGACAGGCTCCTCGCGGCGCCCGCCCCGCAAGCGGCCCGAGCGCCCCTCTCCGGCTCGGCCGTCGCCTGCGGCGCGTGCGCCTGGCGCCACGTGATGACGAGGTGCGCGCCGTAGGCGACGACGAACAGGCCGCTCGACGCAAGGTGCAGGACGAGCATGGCCTCCCGCAGCCGAGGCGCAGTGGCGACCTGCAGGCCGTAGCCGGAAGCGGTCATGCCTGCGAACGCGGCGAGCGAGACCCATCCGCTCCGCCGGTTCTCGGCGGTGCCGTTGGCCCTCGGGCGCAGGATGTGCGAGTTCAGCAGGACGCCGAACAGGACGAGGAGCCAGGGCGCGGTGAACACGTGGACGGCGAGCATCCACGGCTGCCACGGATGATTCACGACGGCGAACGGATCGTCGCTCTTCAGGCCGTACTTCATCCAGAGATACGCCGACCCGCTCGCCGAGACGGCGAGGGCGAGCAGGTTGAACGCCCACTTCTCCCAGGCTTTCATCGCCGCCCCTCCTCGCCTCGGCCCTCGAGCACGCGGTCGATCGCCAGCACGCGCCGCACCGCCTCGGTCGCCGCGCGCGCAGTCAGCGTCGCCCCGGCGAGCGGCCGGATGGCTCGCTGCAGCCTGAGGTCATCGTCGAGCGCGCGGCCCCGATACTGGCCGAGCCACACCTCGGGCGCCCGGTACTCGGGCGGCTCGAGAAACGCCGTCACGTCGACGCGCCTGACGCGCCCGGCCTCGTCGAGCGACACGAGCAGCGTCTCGACCTTCGTGCGGACGACGTGCGTGTCGACGTAGGCGCGTCCCACCACGCGTCGGTTCGTGACGGCGACGTAGCGCGCCACCAGCGCGCTCGGGATCTCGACGCCGGCGAGCACGGCCGCCCGCCGAAGCTGCTCGCGCGTCAAGAAGATCTGCTCGCCCCGGATCGTCGCGCCCGGATACACGGCCGCCAGGGCTTCCTCGCGTGTGATCGCCTGGGCCTCGACCCGACGCGCCGCCGGCGCGGCGAGGAGCGCGGTCGAGACCAACGTCCACGCCGCCGCCCGGACCTTCGGCGCAACGCGCCGATTCGGGTCAGAACGCATAGCCGAGCCCCACGTTGAACTGACTGACACCGGTTCCCGCTCTGTTCGAGACCCGCTGGTAGTCCGCCTTGACCACCACCTGGACGAGCGGCTTCAGCTCCACGCCGAACGTCTGGTAGGTGCCGTTCGTCGCCGGATTCGACGCGAACCCCGCCGGCACCCTCGCCTGCGTGTTCACGCGCTCGAAGCGGTAGAACGGGACGAGCGAGACGCCGCGGCCCGTCTGCGCGAAACAGTCGTAGCCCACCTGCACGTAGCCTCCGGCGAGCACCTCCCCGATGGACTGGCTGCCCTGGAGCCCGAGTGCCCGGTTGAGGCCTGCGACATCGTCCAGCCGCGCGCGCGCGTAGAGCCCGCGCAGGTCGAACCCGCGCGCCTGCACCTGCGCGTGGAGCTCGACGATGCGCGTCCCGACCGCCAGCCGGCGGTCGTCCACCGTGAACTGCCCTTGGTCCGACTGGCCTCCGTAGACGCTGCCGCCCAGGAACACGCCGGGCGTCGGCGTGATGTCCAGGCGGCCGACGAAGGCGAGATCGTCCGCCCGGGCGCGGCTGCCCTTCTGCCGTCCGCCCCGCAGGCCCGCAGCCGTGAAGCCCGCCGCGTTCAGGCCGTTCACGACGTAGGCCCGGTAGCTCACCCGCCCGATGGCGCCGAGCACGCCGGCACCGTTCTCCCGCCACGTCGACGGCAGCAGGCGCGTTTCGGTCTCCGTCCGCCGGGCGCCGACGAACACCGTCGGCTCGTGGAACTCGTTCGCGAGGCCCATGGGGACGAGCACCATCCCACCTCGCAGCGTCAAGGCGTCGGAGGCGACGAAATCGACGAACGCGAACTCGACCGAGATCTCGTTCGCGTGCTCGAGCTCGATCTCCGAGTTGAAGACGAAACGGTCAGTGAACCGATAGCCCGAATAGAGAACCAGACGGAGGAAATCCAGTTGCGAGGGTCGGACGACGCGGACGCCGCGCTCGTTCGCCGAGGCGTAGTTCTCGTAGAGCATCTCGCCGTAGCCCGCGATCGATAACCCATGGCGCCGCCGATACACCGAGGCCGCCGACGGCGCCAGGCCGAGCGCGCGACGCCGCGCTTCGGTCAGCTCCTGCTCCGGCGCTTCCCCGCTGCGCAGGCGCTCGAGCTCCTCCGCCAACACCTCGAGCCGCCGCCGCAGCTCCTGGAGTTCAGCTTGCTGAGCCTGCGGCCGGGCGGTCGGCGCGCCTTCGGTCGCCGCCGCGCCCGCCCCCACGCCCGTTGCGGTCAACGGCTCCTGCGATGGCTGACCGCAGTTCCCGACCACTCCCCCCACCGGGGCTCCCGCTGAAGATCCCGCGGTCGAGACCGGGCCGTGTCCCGCAGAAGCGGGCGAGCAGCTCTCCGGCGACTCGGCCAGGCCCGCCCGCGGAGCTGGGACGGACGCCGACGCTGGACTCTGGCCAGCGCCTGCAGCGCTGGCTCTGGCCGTCTGCACCGAGGCGGCCAACAACGTCGTCGCTAGCGCCAGGCCGAACGGTCCCCACGCGGAGCGCGAGTGGATGGACTGCCGCGAGCGGCTGGAGGGATGAAGCGGAGACGATGGTGACTGCGAAGACGAGTGCTTGGACATGGCGACGCTCTCCTCGAACCCGCGGACCCCTCAGGGGGTCGCGACGGGCGACGGCCGGGGTCCGACCTGGCGGAATCTGCCGAATCGTCCGGTCCGCCGAGGTCGGCCGCCCCCGGGAAGATGAGACTCGGTCTCAACTTCCAGAGCCCAGCATATACCCGACCGATTTGGTCGTCAATCTGTTTTTTCGGGTAGGCCGCGCAGCGCCCGGACTAGCGCTCACCAGCTCCTGGCGGCACCCGCGACGAGGAGGGAGTCGACGCCTCCATCCGGTTCGCCAAGCGGATCGTCGCGGCGATGAGGATGAGGCCCAGCAGGCCTTTGAGGGCCCGGCGGTCGACGAGCGGCACGAGCGCCGCGCCCGCCATGACGCCGACGACCGACGCGAGGCCCATGGCGACGGCGATCCGGAGGGCCCAACCAGGTGGGCGTGCCAGGTGCCAATCGCTGACGACCCCGGCCGCGACCGTGGGCATCGACACGGCCAGGCTGAACGTGCCGGCGATCTCGATGGGCATCCCAAAGAGGTAGAGGAGCAGTGGCAGGCGCAGCTCGCCGCCGGCGACGCCCAGCGCGCCGCTCACGAGCGCGACGAGCAGACCACCTGCGACACCCAGGACGAGCCGGGGCGTCCCGGTCGGGACGAGGAGCACGTGCTCGACGTGGGCGGCCGCCTCGTACACCATCCAGAGCCCGACGACTACGAGGTACGAACCCAGGAACACCTTCAGCCGGCGGACTTGCAACGCGCGACGCCAGAGGCAGCCCGCCACGGCCCCGGCCACGGACGCGACAGCCATCGCGCCCATCAGGATCCAGTCGTCCGTCGTCCAGCGATACCGGCCCCACCGCGCCATCGTCCCGACCGCGACGGTGAGGAAACCGATCACGAGGTTGGTGGTGGCGGCGAGCTTGAGTGGGACGTCGAGGATGCGAACGAGGATCGGCAGGCGAAACTCGCCGCCCCCGACGCCGACGAGGCCGGCGGCCGTGCCGGTCAGAAACCCGCTGACGAGGGCGATGCCGGGTCGGCCGGCGCGATGGGTCACTCGGAGCCGCCGTCAGGCTAGTCCCCCGTGCGGGCAAGGTCAAGTGCCCCGGGCGCACGCCGCCGCAAGTCGGGTCGACGAAGGGCCGCCCGAGGCGTATGATGGGTCGCCATGGCCGTCAAGCCGCCGCCGAAACCGCCGAAGCCGCCGGCGGAGCTCAAGGACCTTGCGCGCTTCCTCGAGAGCCGGGGGTACGCCCTCGCCTTCCCGTTCGACAACGTCCGGCAGCCCGGCTACGTCGGGCGCTTCAACCCCGACGGCCAGGAGATCGTCGTCGACAACGGCAAGTGCCTGAAAGGGGTGGAGGTCGAGAAGCCCGGTACGGTCGTGCTGGGCAATTACCGGCGGCGGAGCGCGTTCTCGTGGGGTAGCTTTTTCCGCACGTTCGGCGGCCTGCTTGGCGTGGACCTGTCAGAACACAAGGCCCGGGAGGTGCGGCTCGCGTTCCCCAAGCCGTTCTTGCAGACGCGCTTCATGACCGAGCTGGCGATCGAGGAGTACGCCGAGAAGCTGTCGCCCGCGTGCCGGGACAAGTTGACGAGACCCGAAAACTTCCTGATCGTGCAGGTGCTCGAGACCGACGCCGTCGAATACCAGGTGACCTTCGGGAAGAAGTTCGACGCCTCGGCGCAGACTCGTCTCGCCCAGGTCCTCAGGACGGCGGCCGACCAGCTCGACCTGACCGCGCGGGTCGAGTGGCGATCGACGACAGCGTTCAGTCTCACGATCACGGGCAAGACCCTGACGGTCGGCTACAAGACCGCGAAGGCTGGCGAGATCCCCCTCGCGCCCAAGGTGCCGAAGCTGTCGGTGGCGACGCTGGCGCCCCGCGAGATGGCGGCGCTCCGCCGGGCGTCCGGCTGATGCCGCGCGCCGCGCCCGCGCGCTCGGTCACGGGCGATTGGGCGCGGCCGACCTTTAGGTCGGCCGGGCTGGGTCGGGTTGCGCGGCCGGTCGCGCGCCCCCGACGCCCAGTGCGAGCAGGCCTCCTAGGGCGAGCGTGCCGGCCACGAAGAGCAGGCCCGCTTCGAACTGTCCCGTCCGGTCGCGGACGACCCCGAGGAGCGATGGCCCGGCGAAGCCGCCGACATTGCCCACCGAATTGACGAGCGCGATGCCGCCCGCCGCCGCCCGGCCGGAGAGAAACGCCGACGGGAGGGTCCAGAACGGTCCGAATGCGCCCCAGACCCCGACGGCAGCCACTGCGAGGGCGGCGAGCGACATCGGGGCCGAGCGCGTCTGGCTCGCGGCGACGAAGCCGAGGGCTGCGGTCCACGCGCAGGCCGCGACATGCCATCTCCGCTCGCCCGTGCGGTCCGAGTGCGTGGCCACCACGACCATGCCGAGCGCGGCCGCCAGATACGGCAGGGCCGACGCTACGCTCACCCGCACGTTGCTCCAGCTCGACTGCGCCTGCAGGATCTGGGGCAGCCAGAAGCTGATGCCGTAGAGGCCGATGACGATCGTGAAGTAGAGGGCGGCGAGCAGCCACACCCGCCCCGAGCTGACGGCGGCGCTCAACGTGTGGTGGCGCCCGCCGCCCGGCGGGTCGGCCGCTTCCTCGGCCAGCCGCGCCTCGAGCGCCGCGCGCTCGTCGGCCGTCAGCCACGGCGCGTCGCGCGGGCCGTCGGGCAGCCACGCGAGCACGACCAGGCCGAGGAGGACGGCGGGCAAGCCTTCGACCAGGAACATCCACTGCCAGCCCGAAAGGCCGAGCGCGCCGTCCATGGCGAGCAGCGCGCCCGACACCGGACCGCCGATGAGCCCCGAGAGCGCCGTGGCGGTCATGAAGTAGGCGGTGGCCCTCGCCCGCTCGGCCGGGGGAAACCAGTAGGTGAGATACAGGATGATGCCGGGAAAGAACCCCGCCTCGGCCGCGCCCAGCAGAAATCTGAGCGCGTAGTAGCTCGCCTCGCCGCGGACGAGCATCATGGCCGACGAGACCGCGCCCCACGTGATCATGATCCGCGCGATCCATCGCCGCGCCCCCACGCGCAACAGAATCAGGTTGCTCGGCACTTCGAACGCCGTATAGCTCACGAAGAACATCCCGGCACCGAGGCCGTACGCGGCGGCGCTCAGGCCGATCGCGGCGTTCATCTGGAGCGCGGCGAATCCGACGTTGATGCGGTCCAGGTACGCCACCACATACAGGAGGAAGAGAAACGGGAGCAGGCGCCAGCGTGCCTTTCGGAGCGCCGTGTCCGGGGGGGTCGGGGGCATCGCGCGTCCGCGCGATTTTACTCGGCCTGTCCCCCGCGCGCCAGGCGTCGTCCCGCTATGATCGGGTCCAGCGCATCGCCCGGGGGCACGTGGCGTGACAATCTACACCATCGGCCATTCCACGCGGTCGCTCGCCGAGTTGGTCGGCCTGCTGCGCGAAGTCGACGTCGAGCTCCTCGCCGACATCCGGGGCTTTCCGAGCTCGGCGCGCCACCCGCACTTTGCCCGCGACGCGCTCGCCAGCGCGCTTGCCGAGTGCCATCTGGCGTACCGATGGCTGGGTCTGGCGCTCGGCGGTTATCGCCGCCAGGGGCATGCGCGGTCGCCGCACACCGCCCTGCGCAGTCGGGGCTTCCGGAACTATGCGGACCACATGGACACCGAGACGTTCCGCCACGGGGTCGCCGAGCTCTTGTCGCTGGCGAAGGCGCACCGGGTGGCCATCATGTGCGCCGAGCGCCTGTGGTGGCGGTGCCACCGCGCGCTCGTGTCGGACTATCTCACGGCCTGCTCCGGCGTGACCGTCATCCACATCGTCGAGTCGGGGAAGACCGAGCCGCACCGATTGCACCGTGCGGCGCGCGTGTCGGCGGGTCAGCTCGTCTACGACGTCGACGCGCCCGAGACGACGCGCGGGTGAGGCGCCGTTGTTCCGCGAGGCACCGCGTCGCCCGGAGTGGACTCCCGGAGTTGCCCGTGAGGCCCGTGCCGCCGGCGTGGCCGGAACGGGCTCCTCAAGTGCAGGCAACCACGTACGGTTTCCGCCTTGTTCGAAACGGGAGGGGCACAGCGCCGCGCACCAGGCGTATGAGGTCCACCCGCCCCGCTCCAACATCCCGCAGGCCACGATCCTGCGCGAGCCCTGGCGCATTGAGTTCCGGCGCCGCGACTTCGCTCGCCTGGCGGCAATGCAGCGAAGCCTGAAGGCCTTCATGCGCCTCTCCAACGAGCAGCGGCCCCACCGGGGCTACCGCCTGCGGGGGCGTACCCCGGCGGAACGTTCTGGGGCACTGTCGCTGCCGCCGCGAGCTGAAGTGATGAAGGGCTCTCGGCAAGTGTCGACACCTTTCCGCGTCTGGACAGCCTCGTATGATCCCAATCATAGCCGGCGGCCGTCGCGGGTCGTAGGCTGCCTGCTTGTCCGGCACGACGGGCCGGCCCGCAGGCGATGTCGTGGCTCCAGGTCGCGCTTCCCGATGAGTGCCACCACCGCGACCTGATCTCGTGTCAGCGCGCCTGCCCGGTTCACACTGATGCCCGCGGGTATGTGCGCGCCATCGCCGAAGGCCGCTTCGAAGAAGCCTATCTGATCGCCCGCGGGCCCAACCCGTTCGCATCGATCTGCGGCCGCATCTGCGGCGCGCCCTGCGAAGCCGCCTGCCGGCGGGGCAAGGTCCCCCGGGTCGACGACGACGGCCGGTTTATCGGCACGGACCGCGCGATCGCCATTCGGGCCCTCAAGGGTTTTGTGTGCCATCTCTTCGGCCCGGAGCGCCGCTTACCCGAAGATGTGCTTCGCGCGGCGCGCAACTACCTCCCGGACGTCTGCGCCAATGCCGAGGAGATGGCTGCACTGATCCGCTCCTCGCTGGCGGGCTGCCTCGTGCCCGCCGCTGGCGAGCGTGTGGCCATCATCGGCGCCGGGCCGGCCGGCCTTTCTGCCGCCCACGACCTGGCCCTGCTCGGCTTCGCTCCGGTGGTCTTCGAGACCGAACCGGTTCCGGCCGGCATGCTGGCTGTCGGTGTGCCCGCCTATCGTCTCTCCCGCGAACTCATCGCGCGTGAGGTCGCCGTCATCCAGGCGCTCGGCGTCGAGATCCGCTGCGGCGTCACGATCGGCAAGGATCTGTCCTTCGCCGCGCTGCGTCGTGACTTTCCTGCCGTCATCGTCGCCGTCGGGGCCAAGTCGTCGCGTGCGCTCGGGCTTCCGGGCGAGCGCGGCCCGCGCGTCTACGGGGGCGTCGACCTACTGCGCGCCGTGGCGCTCGGCTCCCGGCTCGACATCGGTCGCGATGTCGTGGTCATCGGCGGCGGCAACGTCGCCTACGACGTGGCTCGCACCGTGCTCCGCCAGATCGCGTACGACACCGCCCGCACCGCCGCGCGCCTGCCCGAAACCCACCGTGTCCGCCTGGTCTCGCTCGAGAGCCTCGAAGAGATGCCCGCCGACACGCTTGAAATTCTCGAGGGCGACGAGGAAGGCATCGAACGGTTGAACGGTTGGGGGCCGGTCTCCATCGAACGCGACGGCGGCGGCGCCGTGCGGAGCGTGCATTTCCGCCGCTGCCTGCGCGTCTACGATGAGGCGCGCCGCTTCGCACCGGTCTATGACGACAGCGAACAGATCACCGTGCCCTGCGACACCGTCCTGCTCGCTGTCGGTCAGGCGCCGGTGCTCGGCTTCTTGGAGGAGGGCGGCGCCGACATCGAGATGACCCGGCCCGGCTGGCCGAAGATCGACCCCGAGACGCTGGCGACGACCGCGCCTGGCGTTTTCGCCGCCGGCGACTTGGCGCACGGTACCAAGCTCCTCATCGACGCCGTCGCCTCCGGCAAGGCCGCCGCCCGCTCGGTATATCACTACGTGACCGGCCGGCGCCTGGAAGCCGAGGCGCTCACCGCCCACGTGACGATTCCCGGCTACCGGCGCGAGCGCGGCTATGAGGCGCTCCGCCGCGTGCCGGTGCCCGTTCTCTCCCCGGAGGAGCGGCTCAAAGCTCCTGACGTCCTGGTCGAGCTCGGCTACACGCCGGAACTGGCCCGGCGCGAAGCTTCCCGCTGCCTCGATTGCGGCGTAACGCCAGTCTTCGACGGCGCCCGTTGCGTGCTCTGCGGCGGCTGTGTCGATGTCTGCCCGACCCAATGCCTGAAGCTGGTTTCCTTGGACCGGCTCGCGCCCGATGCCGCGCTGGCCGCCGCCCTCGAACGCCTGCTCGGCCCGAACGCGGACCCGGCCGCCAATTCCGCCATTCTCAAGGACGAAGACCGCTGCATCCGGTGCGCCCTCTGCGCCAGGCGCTGTCCGGTGGATGCCATCACCATGGAACGAGTCACCTTCACCACCACCTGGAGAACCGTATGACGACACAGGCCCAGCCTGCGCGTTCCCGGCTCGATCCGGAACCGGTGCCTCGCCGGGACGTGCTCGGTCTCGTTTCGCTCGGGTGGGCTGCCGCCGCGCTGCTGTTTGCCGCCGTCGGCATGCTGCGGCTGCCGAGAGCGGCGGTGCTCTCCTCGCCGACGAAAAAGTTCCGCGTCACGCTTCCAGAGACGCTCGCCGCCGGCGAGCCCTACATCCCTCCTGGGCGCTCCGTGGCGGTCTTTCAGGATGCTGAAGGAGCCTGGGCCGTCTCCACCGTCTGCACGCATCTGGGCTGCATTGTCCGTGCCGGTACGGCCGGTTTCGAGTGTCCTTGCCACGGCTCGCGCTTCGCCCCGGACGGCTCCGTCACGAAGGGGCCTGCACCTCGCGGGCTACCGTGGCTCGCCGTGCGCCGCAGCGGTGACGCCCTCATCGTTGACGGAGGCCAAACCGTGCCCCCGGGAACCAAGGTGTGAGCAGTCATGACGACTCAGGCGCGTGCCCAATCTTCGCTTGAGCCATTCTGGCGCAACCTCCGCACCGTTCCGCGCGCCTTTCTCGAGAGCGCCTTCCGGACCGGGAGGCCCACCACGGACCGCTCGCGCTCCAGCTTCGTCTTCGGCAATGTCTTCCTGCACCTGCACTCGGTCCGCACGCATCGCTGGAGCCTGCGCTGGACGACCACCCTTGGCCTCGGCGTCGCCTCGGCTGCGGCCTTTTTGATCACGCTCGTCACCGGCGTGCTGCTGATGTTCTACTACAAACCCTATCCGGATGTCGCTTACCAGTCGATGAAGGACATTCACTTCGTGGTGCCCACCGGACGCTTCATCCGGAATCTGCACCGGTGGGCAGGTAACGTCATGGTGGTCACGGTGATCCTCCACATGGCGCGGGTCTTCTATACCGCCGCCTACCGGAAGCCGCGTGAATTCAACTGGGTGATCGGCGTCGTGTTGCTCGTGACGACTCTGGCACTGGCCTTCACCGGCTATCTGCTGCCCTGGGACCAGCTCGCCTACTGGGCGATCACCATCGGTGCCAACATCGCTCAATCCCCGCGCGAGCTCACCGATGCGCTTGGCATCACCGACTATTTCGACCCCGGGGGTCTCAACCGGCTGCTGCTGCTTGGCTCAAACGAGGTGGGCGCCGAGGCGCTCATCCGCTTCTATCTGCTCCACGTCATGATCCTGCCGCTCGTGCTGGCGGCGCTGATGGCCGTGCACTTCTGGCGGATCCGCAAGGACGGAGGCCTGGCCCGGCCCGACGACGCGGATCTCCGGCTCGGTCCTCCTTCGGCCGACACCTACCCCGTCTTCACCGAAGCGCCGGCTAAGACCTACTCGCTGGCCGCCATCGTTCGCGGCCGCAGCCCGCACGTCAACCGCGGCCCGGAAAACACCGTCCCGTCCATGCCCCACTTGTTTTATGCCGAACTTGGTGTGCTGATGCTGGTTACCGTCATCTGCCTGGCGCTGGCGCTCCTCTGGGACGCACCGCTCAAGGAGATGGCCAATCCGCTGGTTCCGGAAAACCCCGCCAAGGCGCCCTGGTATTTTCTCGGCCTTCAGGAGATGGTCTCTTTTTCGGCTTTCATGGGCGGCATCGGCGTGCCGGTGATCGCCATGCTCGGCCTCGCGCTGATTCCTTACCTCGACCGCGAAACGGCCGGCACGGGCGAGTGGTTTGGTGGGCCCGGGGGCCGCTCGCTGTTCTTCCAGGCCTTGGGCGTGGGATTCGGGGCTGCGATCGGACTCGAAGCCTTCGCCATCCGCTTCGGCTGGCTGCGTGAGTGGTTCCCCAACATCCCGCAGCTGATCGTCATCTTCGTCAATCCTGCGACGCTGTTGACCACCGTCTATGCGCTCTATTCGATCTGGCTGGTGCGCCGCTACGACTCTACCCGCGCCGGAGCGCTCGGGCTGTTCACCTGCTTTCTGTGCGGATTCCTGGTGCTGACCGTCATCGGTACCTACTTCCGCGGCCCGAACTGGGAGTTCTTTTGGGTCCCCGCTGACTGGCCCGTGCACTGACGCCATGGCGAAGAACAAATATCTGCTGCTCGTCTCCAGCCTCGGCACCTTCGCTCTGTTGCTCGTGGCAGCGGCTCAGGAACACCTCTTCCAGGAATGGCGCACCATCCAGCGGGCCGCACGCTCCGAAGAGGGCCCGGTTCCCGTCCGGCTGCGACAAATCGTCAACCCGAAGCTCGGACTGAGCGACCGGTGCACCTCCTGCCACGTCGCCATGGCCGCGGGCGAACAAAGTGCGGTCGGCCCCGTCGTGCTCACGCCGCACACACCCGTGGTGCACGACCCGGCGGAGTTCGGCTGTACGCCCTGCCATGGCGGACAGGGGCAAGCCACGGTGAAGGCCGACGCCCACGGCGGGGTCCCCTTCTGGCCGGAGCCGATGATTCCGGTTCGCTTCAGCCAGGCCGGTTGCGGCACCTGCCACGTGCCACTTTCCGTACCCAACCGAGAGCGTTATGAGCAGGCGCGTCTCGCCTTCGAACGCCTCGACTGTCTGGCTTGCCACAAGGTGGAGGGCCGGGGCGGAACGATTCGCCCCGATGGCCGTGGCATGGAAGGACCGGACCTCTCGCGGGTGGGTCTCACCGGCTACGACCGGGACTGGTATGCCAAGCACGTGAAGAAGGCAGCCGAGTTCAAGACCGGCGCCTGGGCCGCCTCGTTCGCGCCCATCGGGGAGGCCGACCGCGAGCTGCTGGCGACCTATCTCTCTACCCTGATGGGAGCGTCTGAGCTCGTCCGCGCCAAGGCCCTCTTCCATTCCTCAGGTTGTCTCGGGTGCCATAAGGTGAGCGGCGTCGGTGGCGACGAGGGGCCGGAGCTGTCGCGCGCGGGCGAAAAGGACCCGGGCCGGCTGGATGTCCGGCGGGTCCCGGGCCAAAACCGTTCCCTGTCAGCCTGGTTGACTGAACATTTGCGCTCGCCCGTAGCCTTGGTGGCCGACTCGCAAATGCCCCCCGTCGCCCTGCCGGAGCGGGATCTGGAGCTGCTGACCCTGTACACGCTCTCGCTCCGGCGCCGGCCGCTTCCGGGCGACTACCTGCCCCGAGACCGCATCCGCGCCGAAAAGTTCCAGGAGCGCGAATTCTCCTCCGACGGTGCAACGCTCTACTCGGCCTTTTGCTCCGGTTGTCACGGCCCGGACGGCCGTGGCCGTCAGGCGCTCGCCGAGACCCGCTTCCCCGCCATCGCGCATCCCGACCTGCTCCGTCTGGTCTCCGACGAATTCCTCTACGAGAGCATCCGCCGCGGCCGACCAGGCACGCGGATGATCGCCTGGGGAAACCAGCCGGGGGGCTTGCGCGAGGCGGAGATCCGGGAGATCGTCCGGCACGTGCGGCAGCTCGCCGGCACCGGCTATCAGCCCGACGGCAGGCCTGCACGCTGGGTGGCTGCGCCGGCCGCCGAGGGGGAAAGGCTCTATGCCTCCGCCTGCGCTGGCTGTCACGGCGCCCGTGGCGAGGGCGGAATCGGCCCGGCGCTCCACAACCCGGTTTTGCTCGAACTCGCGACGGACAGTTATCTCGTCGAAACCCTTCGCCGGGGCCGCGCCGGCACGCCGATGGAGGGGTTCCTCGAACCGACACCGGTGCGGCGCGCGCTGAGCCCGGCTGAGATCGAGGCCATCGTGGCCTTCCTGCGCACCTGGGAGAAAGGACGTTGACTTATGTCAGAGTCGATTCGCCGGCGTGATTTCCTGGCAATGCTGTCCGCCGCCGGTTTCTCCGGCTTCGTCGCGTCGGTCAGAGACGGCTGGGCGTTGGAGGCGATCTCCAACCCGCTGGCCACTTACCCCAACCGTGGCTGGGAGCGCGTCTACCGCGATCTGTTCCGTTATGATTCCACCTTCACCTTTCTCTGCGCTCCCAACGACACCCATAACTGCCTGCTCACCGCGTACGTGCGCAACGGCGTCGTCACGCGCATCGGACCCACGATGCGCTACCGAGATGCCACGGATCTGGCCGGGAATCGCGTGACGCCGCGCTGGGATCCCCGCATCTGTCAGAAAGGTCTCGCCCTCACCCGCCGCTTTTACGGCGACCGCCGGGTCAGCCGGTGCATGGTGCGCGCCGGCTTCAAGCGCTGGTACGAAGCTGGCTTTCCGCGCAACCGGGACGGGGTGCCGCCCAAGGAGTACTTCAATCGCGCCCGGGACGAGTGGGTGCGTGTGTCGCACGACGAGGCCGCCCGGATCGTCGCCGCCGCGCTGAAGAACATCGCGGAGACCTACAGCGGCGAGGAGGGCAAGCGGCGCCTGCTGGCCCAGCACTATGACCCGGTCACGGTCGACGCCACGCAGGGCGCTGGCACCCAGACGCTGAAGTTTCGCGGCGGGATGCCCCTGCTCGGGATCACGCGAATCTTCGGCCTCTACCGCATGGCCAACACGATGGTGCTGCTCGATGACCACATCCGCAAGGTGGGTCCGGAGAAGGCTCTCGGCGGCCGCGGTTTCGACAACTACTCCTGGCACACCGACCTGCCGCCCGGCCACCCGATGGTCACTGGCCAGCAGACCGTGGAGTTCGACCTGTCGGCAGTGGAGCACGCCAGGACGGTTGTCGTCTGGGGCATGAACTGGATCACCACCAAGATGCCCGACGCCCACTGGCTCACGGAAGCGCGCCTGAAGGGCGTCCGCGTGGTGGTGATTGCCTGCGAGTACTCGGCCACGGCCAGCAAGGGCGACGACGTGCTGGTCGTGCGGCCGGGCACCACCCCGGCTCTCGCCTTGGGACTGGCGCACGTCGTCCTGCGCGAGAAGCTGTACGACGCCGACTACATCCGGCGCTGGACCGACCTGCCCCTGCTGGTCCGCATGGACACGCTCAAGCTGCTGCGCGCGCAGGAGGTCTTCGGCACCCCCCCGGCCGCCCTCGCCGGTACGCGCCTGCTCAAAACCGGCGAACGCGAGCCCCCGGCGGTGACGCACAACGAGATGATCGTCCCGGAAGCCATGCGGCAGGAATGGGGCGACTACGTCTGGTGGGATCGGGTGGCCCATCTGCCGAGAGCCGTCACGCGCGACATGGTCGGCCAGCGTTCACCGATCGGCCACGCGCGGCTCGAGGGCGCCGTCGAGGTCGCGCTCCAGGACGGCACGCGGGTCCGCTGCCGCCCAGTGTTCGATCTCATTCGGGAATACGCCGCGCACTTCGATCCGCAGACCGTCGAGGAGATCACCTGGGCACCCGCCTCGGCGGTGGAGTCGCTCGCCCGCGATCTGGCGAAGAACCCCGGCACGACGCTGTTCGCCGTCGGCATGGGCCCCAACCAGTTCTTCAACAACGACAACAAAGATCGCGACATTTTCCTGCTCGCCGCGCTCACGGGCAACGTCGGCCGCATCGGCGGCAACGTCGGCTCCTACGCGGGGAACTATCGCGTCGCCCTGTTCAACGGCGCGCCGCAGTACATCAACGAAAATCCCTTCGATCTGGAGCTCGACCCCGCCAAGCCCGCCCGCCCGCGCCAGTACTGGCGGCCCGAATCGGCTCACTACTATAACCACGAAGACCACCCGCTGCGCGTCGGCAACCGCCTGCTCACCGGCCCCAGCCACATCCCGACGCCGACCAAAGCCCTGTGGTTCGCCAACGCCAACTCGATTCTCGGCAACGTCAAGTGGCACTACAACACCGTCATCAACGTTCTGCCGCGCATCGAGATGATCGCCGTGCAGGAGTGGTGGTGGTCCGGCTCCTGCGAGTGGGCCGACGTCGTCTTCGGCGTCGACTCCTGGTGTGAGCTCAAGCACCCCGACATGACCGCTTCGGTCACCAACCCGTTCCTGAACGTCTTTCCCCGCACGCCGCTCAAGCGCATTTTCGAGACCCTGGGCGATATCGAGGTGCTGGCGCTGGTGGGCGACAAGCTGGCCGAGCTCACCGGCGATCAGCGCTTCCGCGATGCCTGGAAGTTCGTTCGGGAGGGCCGCGTCGACGTTTATCTCCAGCGTGTCCTCGACTTTTCCACCAACACCAAAGGCTACCGCTGCAGCGACCTCGAGGCCAAGGCCCGCGAGGGGGTTCCCGCCCTCGTCAACAGCCGCACCACGCCCAAAGCGGTGGGCTACGATCAGCTTGCCGACTCGCGCCCCTGGTACACCAAGTCTGGCCGGCTGGAGTTCTACCGCGAGGAGGACGAGTTCATCGAAGCCGGCGAGAACCTGCCCGTGCACCGCGAGCCGGTGGATTCCACCTTCTTCGAACCCAACATCATCATTGCCCCGACGCACGAAGCGATCCGCGCGGTCGGACCGGAGCACTACGGCGTGCGGCGCGACGATCTGCGCTGCGAGACGCGCTGCGGCCGCAACGTCGCGCTGCCCTGGCCCGAGGCCCGCAGGACGGTGCATCCCCGCGCGAAGGAAGGATTCCGCTTCATCTTCCACACGCCGAAGTACCGCCACGGCTCCCACACCACGCCGATCGACACCGACATGGTGGCCATCCTTTTCGGGCCCTTCGGCGACATCTACCGCCATGACAAGCGCAGCCCGTTCGTCACCGAGGGCTACGTCGACATCAACCCCGCCGACGCCCGCGAGCTGGGCATCGAGGACGGCGACTACGTCTGGATCGACCCGGACCCGGAGGACCGCCCCTTCCGCGGCTGGCAGCGCAACCGCCGGGACATGGAGTTCGCCCGCCTGCTGTGCCGCGCCCGCTACTACCCGGGCACCCCGCGCGGTGTCACCCGGATGTGGTTCAACATGTACGCCGCCACGCCCGGTTCCGTCGAAGCCCACACGCGACGCGCCGACGGCCTGGCCAAAAATCCCCGGACCAACTATCAGGCCATGTTCCGGAGTGGGTCCCATCAATCAGCCACGCGCGGCTGGCTCAAACCGACGTTGATGACCGACTCGCTGGTTCGCAAGAACCTGTTCGGTCAAAGCATCGGCAAGGGCTTTCTGCCCGACGTGCACTGTCCGACCGGTGCGCCGCGCGAGGCGATCGTCAAGATCACCCGCGCCGAGCCCGGCGGACCTGACGGGCAGGGCTTGTGGCGTCCCGCCGCGCTCGGCATTCGTCCCACGTACGAGTCCGCTGCGATGCAGCGGTACCTCCAGGGCGGATTCGTCGAACTGTCCGAGGAGAACAAGTAAGCCATGGCGCGCGTCTTCAATTGGCAGATCAATCGCGAGATGTCTTATTGGTATCCCGAGAGCCGGCCGCAGCGCCAGTTCGCCGCCGTCTTCGACATCAATAAGTGCATCGCTTGCCAGAGCTGCACGCTGGCGTGCAAGACCACCTGGACCTCCGGCAAGGGCCAGGAGTACATGCTCTGGAACAATGTCGAGACCAAGCCCTACGGCTGCTATCCCCTCGCCTGGGACCTCAAGATGCTCGAACTGCTCGACGCCCAGCGCTGGCGCGGCGGGCGCTACGAGGGCCGCACCATCTTCGAAGCGGCCGCGCCGGGCGAGCGCGTGCTCGGCTGGCGTCCCGACTCGCGGGATTTCGCCTATCCGAACACCGGCGAAGACGACTGTGCCGGACGCGTCGACCGCGGGACTGTCCTAAACCTTCCCCATGCTCACTGGTTCTTCTATCTGGCCAGGATCTGCAACCACTGCACCTATCCGGCCTGCCTGGCTTCTTGCCCACGAGGCTCCGTATATAAGAGACCCGAAGACGGCATCGTCCTGGTCGACCAGCAGCGGTGCCGCGGCTACCAGGAGTGCGTCAAAGGGTGCCCGTACAAGAAGGTCTTCTACAACCCGATGACCGGCACCTCCGAGAAGTGCATCGCGTGCTTCCCGAAGAGTGAGCAGGGACTTCAACCGCAGTGCTTCGTCAACTGCATCGGCAAGATCCGCTTGGCGGGCTGGATCTCGACATCGGACAAGGCGCGGCGCGATAATCCGATCGATTATCTGGTCCACATTCGCAAGGTAGCGCTGCCGCTGTTTCCCCAGTTCGGCCTGGAACCCAACGTGTACTACATCCCGCCCGTGCACGCGCCGGTGGCGTTCCTCCGGCAGATGTTCGGGCCGGGCGCCGGCGCTGCGGTCGAGACCTATCGATCGGCGGCGCGCGACAGTGACCTGGCCGGCCTGTTGTGTCTATTCGGCTGCACCGAGCAGTTGGTGGCGCGCTGGTCACGGCAGGGTGAAACCGTCAGCGCCTTCGACGCCTCGGGATCGCTCATCGTCCGCGTGCCGCTCGCCGAACCCGTCTATGTGCGGCCGGCTTTCGATGCCAAATTCCAGGTGGTCCGGACCAACTGCCCGTAGGAGGACAACGTGAAATCGCGGTGGTTGCTCGTCTGGCTCGTAAGCCTGCTGATGCTCGCACCTGCCTGCCGAAGGGCGCCCCGGCCGGTAGGCGAGGTCGTCGCTGTGCCGGCGGCCCAACTGCCGGTCGACCCGCTCGACAAGGCCTGGCATGGCGCACCCGAGCACGTCGCCCGACTGCTGCTGCAAGACCTGGTCGAACCCCGGCTGACGACGGCGTCGACACCTGAGGTTCGCATTCGCGCGCTGGGCTCTGGCACCGAGGTCGCCTTCCGCCTCGCTTGGGCCGATGCAACCGTCGATGACCGCGCCGACTCCGGGCGCTTCGCCGACGCCTGCGCCGTCCAGTTGCCCAAGACACCCGGTCCGGAGCCGCCCGACCCGCAGATGGGCAACGCCGGCTCGCCCGTCGAGGTCAGCTATTGGCGTGCCGACTGGCAGGCATGGGTCGACGGCCGCTCCGATTCGATTCGCGAGCTGCACCCCAATGCCTCGGTGGACCACTATCCGTTCGAGGCGTTCCCCCTCGAGCCGGGTTCCCCGGCACAACGGGAGATGGCCTTGCTGTACTCGCCCGCTGCTGCCCTGGGCAACCGCCGCGCCGGGCCTCGCGAGTCTCCCGTCGAAGACCTCATCGCCGAGGGCCCGGGCACACTATCGCCGGCGCCGAACCAGTTCTCCAAGGGCAAGGGCGTCCGTACTCGGGATGGCTGGATGGTCGTGCTGCGGCGTCCGGCCCCGCACGGGGTCGCCCCACGTTCCCGAACGCAGGTCGCCTTCGCGATTTGGGAAGGCTCGCACGGCGAGGCCGGCGCCCGCAAGATGCGGACTGGTTGGATTCCGCTGCTGATCGAGGCCCGGACTCGATGAACGCTGCGCTGGACAGCCGCACACGCGCGCTCGTCGCCGAGGCAACTGCCTGGCGCCTGCTCGGGCTACTCCTCGAGCCCCCGGGGCCGGGCTGGCGCGAGCGGGTCCTCGCACTGGCGGCCGAAACCGGCGATCCCGGGCTGCGCGCCGCAGCGGAGGTGGCCGCCGCTGAAGCCTCGGAAGGGGTCTACTACTCCGCATTCGGTCCCGGAGGACCTGCCTCTCCTCGCGAGGTGAGCTACTCGGACACCCTCGAGCCGGGCGCCCTCCTGGCCGAGCTCGAAGCTCACTACTCAGCGTTCGCCTACCAGCCGCGCCTCTCCGAACCGGCCGATCATTTCGCCGTCGAGGCCGGTTTCTTCGCCTATCTGCGCTTGAAGGAAGCGTATGCCAGCTTTTCCGGCGAGAGCGAGCACGCCGCGCTCACGGCGGCAGCAGCCGAGCGGTTCTTGGCCGAGCACGTCTCCCCGCTGGCCACCTCACTCGCGGCGATCCTCGACGGCTCTGGGATCCGCTACTTGAAACTTGTGGCAGATGTCCTCCGTCGATACGCCCAGCCCGCTGCGCCAGAACCCGTGCCGCTCAACCGCCAGGCTCACTCGTCCTGAGTCGCGCGCGCCCAGCGACCGCCGCTGCCACCCTGTCCCCCGACGGCGCGTGACGAGGTCTTTCGCCACGCTGTGTGTGAGGTGCCGACACCGCCATGTCTTCGAGCGCGGGACCCGCGGCAACCTGGCGCACGACCCAGTCCGCCGTGGCTCCACTCGTGCAGTGCGGTGTCTACATCTGTGTTGGGCCTGCCCCGGTTTCGTGGACAGGTTAACGCTTTCGCTCGGCCCTTTGGTTTTGGTTCGCATGAGAAGAAGAAGGCCCTGTGGTAGCTGTGGAAAACCTGCTCTGTGGTTTCCAAGGAGCTGTGGGCGCGGTCTGTGCGTCCACAGCTCCGGCAGCTTCCGCGGGGCGCCGTGGGCCGCGGCGGCACTGGCGCCGCGTGATGCGGACACCTCGTCGACTCCAGATCGACCATCTAGGATGTCCCAGGAACGGCGATCGCCCGACGCCGAAGGGTGTACTATCCCCCCGCTCATCGCACATCTGCCTCGTGGATCGATGTCGGCCATGTCGCCTCGGCACGCGCCGCCTGATCGTGCCGTCGTTCGAAGGTGAGCGGCGAGTCGTACCCGAGCGCCGAGTGACGCCGGTGCGGGTTATACCATCCCTCGAGGAAGTCGAAGATCGCGAGCCGTGCCTCGGCGGGGCTGCGGAACGACGACCGGTCGAGCAGCTCGCACTCGAGCGTCGCGAAAATACTCTCGCACAGGGCGTTGTCATAGCCGTCGCCGACCGACCCCATCGACGGCCGGACGCCCGCCGCGCGACGCGCTTGCGGCTGACCCGCGTGCCGGCCGCGACCCGCTCCGCGTGCATCCGCGGGGCGCCGTACGTCCCGCTCGACGCCGCATGGATCCGATGCATCTCCGTCGTCAGCCGCGCGTCCTCCTGGGCCCGCGCACTCCGCGCGCGGGTCAGCCACGCAGAGGACCCGCTGGCGGAGACGTCCAGCACGCGGCACAGGGTCGCGATCGAATGGCCGCCCGGTGCGCCTTCACGAATTCGAAGACCCGGATGGGATCGAACCGGTCTCTCGGACGAACCAGTCCGCGGCTTCCTAAGTAACTCCTGTCACGAGCCAGCCTGCTCGACGAGCGTGAAACCCAGGCTTTTGGCGCGCCGCTTCAGCTGATGCACAACCCGTTCACGGTAGCGCGTCTCGTACGCCGTCACGCCGGGATCAACGTAGCCATCCCGGGTTTGTCGGAGAGCTGTTAGTGTGAGTTAGACGTCCACTTGTCCCTTCTGCTGAGAGTACCTCATTCTGCAGTCTTCGAAGAACGTCTTGCAGGCGCTCGGCGGCCTTCGCGTCAACCTCGTTGTTGAATGGGGATGCCGACGAGCGCCCCCCAGTGAATTCGGCAACGACGGTGAATGTGCCGGCGATCGAGGGAAGCTCGACCTCATAGGATGCCCCAGGAACGACGATCGTCGGTCGGTGCAAGCTGGAGTATCCCCCGGCCGCGACGCCGTTGGCGTCGCGCGTCGATGATCGTGGCGCTCCGGCATCGGCGTCCACGGTGAGCGCTGCGTCGATCGCCGCGTGCCGATACAGCTGCTCATAGTACCGGGCCTCATATTCTGCGGGCGGCACGTAGCGAATTGGTTCGAGCAGCCGGCGGGTGTTGAACCAGTCGACCCATGTGAGCGTGGCGAACTCGACCGCCTCCAGATGCCGCCACGGGCCTTTCCGTTGAATCACCTCTGTCTTGAAGAGGCCGATGACCGATTCGGCGAGGGCGTTGTCATACGAATCGCCCCGACTGCCGACCGACGGCTCGATGCCGGCCTCCGCCAGTCGGTCCGTGTAGCGCATCGACAGATACTGAGTGCCACCATCGCTGTGATGCACCAGGTCCTCGACGCCGGCGCCACGCCGGTCGTAGATCGCTTGCTCGAGCGCATCGAGCACGAAGGCGGTCGCCAGCGATGCGGAGACCCGCCCCCCGACGATGCGCCGCGCGAAGACATCGATCACAAACGCCACATAGACGAAGCCACGCCCCGTGGCGACGTAGGTGAAGTCCGCGACCCAGAGCTGATTGGGCCGCGTGGCGGTGAACTGGCGATCGACGCGATCCGGCGGCGGCGTGCCAGCGGCCTCGGACTGGGTCGTGATCTTCCACGCGCGCCCCCGCGCGGCGCCGCGCAAGCCCATCTCGCCCATCAGGCGCTCGACCGTGCAGCGCGCGACCCGGACGCCCTCGCGCCGTAGCTGTCGCCACACCTTCCGCGGACCGTAGACCTGCTGGTGCTCGTCCCAGACGCGCCGAATCTCCCGGCGGAGCTCCTCGTCGCGCCGGGCCCGCGCCGATCGCGTCTCCGGATGCTGCTGCTGCGCCTTGCGCAGAAAGTACGTCGACGGAGCGATGGGCAGAACCGCACACATCGGCTCGACTCCGTAGGTGTCGCGGTGTTCGTCGATGAACGCGACCATCACTTCGCTCGGCGGTCGAGCTCCGCCTGTGCGAAAAACGCCGAGGCCTTCCGCAGAATCTCGTTGGCCCGCTTCAGTTCGACGTTTTCACGCTGGAGCCGCTTCAGCTCCTCGCGCTCGTTCGTCGTGAGACCCGGGCGCTGCCCGCTCTCCCGCTCCGCCTGGCGCACCCATCGGCGCAACGATTCCGTGCGGATGCCGAGTTTCTCGCCGACGGACCGAATCGCCGCCCATTGCGACGGATACTCGGGCATGTGGTCGAAGACCATCCGAACTGCACGCTCGCGTACCTCCGGGGAATGCTTGCTGGGTCGTCCCATGGGTCCCATCCTCTCTCGGAATGGGCCCTCCGACAAACCCGGTACGATTCACGTCTTCACCGCAGCCGACGTGTGCCTTCTCCCGTGCGAATCCACGCGCGCAACCCTCGTCGCGCTCGTTACCAACGCTGCAAATGGCATTCGCCTGACGATCCGCAACGCGTCGGACGGCTTCACGCTATCTGACACCCGCTGCCATCGTCCTTCATGAGCTCTGGTGAATAATGCGGGCTAGAAGTCCACGCGCAGGGCGCAGGTGGCGTCGACGTTGCGGTCGAGCCCGCCGCGCACGAGCTCCATCTGGGCCCGCAGCCCCGCGACCCCCCCGCTCACCTTCAAGATCCGGTCCTTCGTACTCACGCGCTCACACTCCTCACGACCCGAACGGCCCCACCCGGGTTGTCGATGTCCTCGAAGTAGCCGTAGGACCCGGCTCGGTGCCCGTCGACCGTGCCGCCACCGAGCTGCGGGAAGTGCAACTGGAAGCTCTCGTCCGGGAGAAGAATGTACGGTCCTTCCTGGACGGCGCCGAAGCCCTCGAAGCCCATGCCGGACGCCCCCAGCGCCACGTGGGCCGCGGGACGCACCCGAATGTGCGACTCGACGTCGTACATGACGAGGATCGCGGACGCGGTAGGCGGCATGAAGCTGGCCACCCTCACCGTGAGGCCTCCGCCTCCGCCTCCGTTCACGATGTCATTCTGGTTCTCGAGGCCGGAGAACGCACCCGGCCCCGGGGCGCCTTAGGCGCGAAAGGGCGCGCCAGGGCGCGGATTACGCTATGTCCGCTGGGCGTGGGGTGTTTGACTGTTCGCCCACCGGCGTCCTGAAAGCTCGAAGTTAAAGCGGCCCGAGGCCGAGGCCCGGCGCTGCCGTATCGCGGACACCGCGTCCACCCGGACCGGGCTCGGGATTTCGTCGTAGGGGAGGAACGATCACGTTCTCCTCCCCGCCGCTTCCCTCGGCGGCGACGAAGTAATCGGACATGACTCGACGCACGACGGCGGTGGTGGAAGAGCCACCTGTATGCCCGCGCGCGAGGATGCTCCGTATCGTCGGTAATCCTCAAGAAGTACCGACGCTTTGAGGTTCGGTGCCTCTGCTATTTGGACCCGAGCAACGCGGCGACCTCCGGGCGCAGCTCCTCGATGACCGTCTTGTACGGAGGGAGGTTCGGTACGAGCGGTCCCAACCACCGCTTCCAAGTCTTCTCCACGGTCGCAAGCATGGCATCCGGGAAGAAGCTGTTGGGGCCCGAGAACGCCACGTCCTTGAGCGTGCACTTCTTCCGCAAGAATGACTCGAAGCCTGAGAAGTCCAAGCGGTCGCGGTAGGTGCCCAGGATCCGCCAGAGGTCGTAGTAGTCCCGGGCGCGGGAGCGCACCCAGCCCCGACGTTCCAGCGAACGCAGGTGCTGGAGGATGGCTCGCAGCTTCTCCGCCACGATCTCCTCCAGCGAGTAGACCAGCACTTGGACCTCGAGGGGCTCGCCATAGTCGTGGAGCAGGGCCCGCCGAACGGTCGGCTTGAGCACCTTCTCGTCCATCGAGGTCTCGATCATGACGTGGGTCTGCGGTGTTCGATGCCACGGGAACCGCGCCCGGATGTCGAAGGCTTCCTGCCCGGCCGGATGAGGATCGCGCTCGACGTGGCGCTCGCACACGATCTCGACGGGCGCGTAGGGGTCGAGGAGCTTCGCGGCCGCGGCGCACGCCTCGCGGATGGCGGACTCCATCGCCGCGCCGGTCGGGGCGGAGCCGAGGGCGCTGAAATCCAGATCCTCGGAAAAGCGGTAGTCGCCGAAGTAGCACTTCTTGAGCGCCGTCCCGCCCTTGAAGACGAGGGCGTCGCGCAGGACCTCCACCCGGTTGATGCCAGCCAGAATCCACGAGAGGAGGTAGTCGCGTTCGAGCACCTCCCAGGGTAGCCCGAGCCTCTTGCGGGCCTCCTGCAAGCGGGTACGCAGCGGCTTCATGAGCGCACCTTCCCCGGCAGGTTCACCTGGATCATCCAGCCGGCATCGCAGGGACCTTGCCGTGGGCCGGTGGGATCGAGCACGCGATAGCCCTTGATGGGGACGTTCCGCAGCGGCTCGAGCCGCTCGCGCTTGACCCCTTGCCGCTCCAGGATCCAGCCCAGCCGCTTCGCCGTCGCGGCGTCCAGCTTGAGGGCATAGCGGACGATGCGGTCCACGTCGAGCTTGGGGACCCTGACCTCGAAGGCATGAAGCACCTCGGGCAGGTCACCGCAGTACTGCGGCATCATCAGGCCGTCCAGCAAGGTCCGCTCGGGGTCCGTCATCTTGATCCGCGCCTCGTGCACCCACACGTCCTCGACTCCGAAGAACCGCTCGGGCTTCACCTGGATGAACTGATAGGTGGTTTCGCCCACCGGGTAGCCCTCGCCGGCGGACTTCGCCTTCGCGCCGCGGACGCGCGGCACCGACCGGGCGGTGGTGAGCACGAACACGCGCCGGGGCACCTGCTCGGTCAGGCCGTGATGGCTCATAGCCGACCAGTGGCTGATGGCGGCGGGTGTGACCAGGGCCATCGCGATCTCGAACTCGTGGGCTGGCGTCACGCCGGGGATCGTCGGAGAGATCGCATAGAGCCCCCTGCGGAGCGAGACGATCCAGCCGCTCCGATGGAGATGGTGCAGCGACTCCCACAGGTAGGCGTCCTTTAGCCCGACGCGGGGGCTCAATTGCCGGGCCCGCTCCGTCGTGAAAATCCGGTCGCCTTCAGCGGCCAAGACCCGGATCAGCTCGACCCCCACCTGGGATCGCTTTAGATTTCGTCCAGCGTTCATTGGATCACCTCCAAGGTTCGCCGTAATAGGTCGAGAATCGACTTGCTTAGACATTATACGGCATACATTGGAGGTGGTCAAAGGTTCGCCATGATGTGTCTAACGGCAGCGGTCGCTCGTATCGGAGACAGGTATTCCGAGCTTCTGGGCCTCCACGATCCCGCCGTGCATGCCCGGGCTGACGCGGTCCGAGATCACCTAGACCTCGTCAGCGAGCCGAAGGAGGGCGAAGCCGTGCCGCAGGGCGAGGTCCCGCCAAGCAGAACCGCCGGACCCGCTCGCAGTTGGCGCCCACGTCTCCGCTGAACGGATGGCAGATGTAGACGACCTTCATACGATGCTCGCCGTGATGCGGTGCCGGCGCCTCCGGGTGTCGCGCGTCACGCCCGCCGCGTGGACCGCGAGGGCCAGCGCCCAGAACTTGTCTGCGTGGTGGCGCTCGTTCTTCTCGGTGTCGAACCGCGCGTAGCCGGCCTGGGTCGGGGTCTTCTTGATCGAGTGGATCTGGCCCATCAGCTCCCGGTTCCGCGGGATGGCGACAAGCTCGCTCTCGAAGGCGATCTTGAGGTCCACGGCGAGCGTCTCCTTGACCTGGCCCACGAGGGCGATCCCGTCGAGGTCGTACTGGTTCTTGGTCTGGATGACCTCGCCGACCTTGAAGCGGACCCCCTCGATCTTCGGATTGGGGTTGACGCGCCGCTGGAACTCCTCGTTGAGCGCCTTGCAGGAGAGGAGCGTCTTCTCGCGCAGCGGGGTGAGGACCTGGACGTCCCGCAGGGGGTCGACCTTGTACGACTCCCGGCAGCGGCGGGCGACCAGGTCGAGGATGGTCTCGCGGATCTCCTCCTCGCCGTCGCGCTTGAAAAAGAAAAAGTCCTTCGCGGTCGAGTTCTCGAGGAGAATGTCCTCGCCGTTCTTGATGCGATGACAATTGCGAATGATGAGCCCCTCGTCCTGCCGCTTGATGATCGTGAGCTCGGTCGAGGGGATCACGCCCGAGGCGATGAGATCCTTGAGGATGTTCCCCGGGCCGACCGAGGGAAGCTGGTAGGTGTCGCCCACGAGGATGAGCCGCGTCCCAGGCGCGACGGCCTCGAGGAACCGTGCCATGAGCGGTGTGTCCACCATGCTGACCTCGTCGAGGACGATCAGGTCCGCCTCGATGGGGTTCTCGGCGTCGCGCGTGAAGACGAAGCGGTCGCCGACCTTCTGGGGCTCCAGAAGCTTGTGGATCGTGAGGGCGAGGCGCCCGCTCTGCTCGTAGACGCGCTTGGCGGCTTTCCCGGTCGGCGCCGCGAGCGCCACGCGCGCCTCCGGGAAGGAGCTGATGATCCGCTTGATGGTGAAGGTCTTGCCTGTGCCCGGCGCGCCGGTCAGGATGAAGACGCCACTCGACACGGCCTTGGCCAGGGCCTCCTTCTGGTCCTCGGCGAGGCCCTCGAAGTCGGGCTGCCCGGGCGGGAGCGTCTGGCTCGCCAGGACCTTCAGGTGCCCGGCGATC
>FWPU01003854.1_pt1 | contig 36483 bp, 32 predicted proteins | sample 2228361 | NCBI WGS metagenome assembly FWPU01 (sample SAMEA103939777, study PRJEB20133) | metagenome
GGACGGACAGAAGAAGCCGTATCTTGCATCACGGAAAGCAGCCGTAGGGAACATAAGAGTATACAGCGGCATACCCCACAAGCCCAAGCCCGAGAATGGAGGGACGATAGCGAATGCCCAATATGGCGATCAGCCGGAGATAACTAGAGTAGACGGCGTAGGCAACGGGGGGCTCTTCACAGATTTGTTGAGCAGCAGCGAAGAAGCGATATTGATGAACGTAAAACAAGGGGAATTGACGTATAAGAGCGGATATGGGCCGGTCAACATCAAAGTTGTTGATCCGTTGAATGTGAAAGGGGGCGATTACGAATTAAGATTCAAAGACGGATCAAGCGTATACAAGACAGATTCATTGAGATGGGAGTTGCGGAATTTGAGCACGGGAGAAGTAGTAGAGAGCGACAAAGTGATCAAAGTGGCGTATGAGCAGATAATACCCGAATGGGGGATATCCGTGACGATAGGTCAGGTGGCCTATCCCGGCGAACAACCGTCGATGGGGAACGGGTTTATAGGAGCGAGCATCGAGTTTGGAGACAGCACCAAGAAATGGTTAGACGGCATCAGAGATCAGGACTTGCCGAACGATTACAACTGGATCAGAGCGGGGACATCCGATGCGAACGAGCCACCCGGAAGCTACTACAACGACTATTTGGGCGTAGACGATCAGCAGGCCTATGAAGGCATCATCAACGGGATCATAGCGCCGTATTGTTTGACCGCCTATAAGAGTTCGTCAAGCGTACGGAATGCGCCTGCCTATGATCAACTATCGGTGAAACTGACCGGCAAAGGCAGCAACAAATTGTACTATCTGCCGAGCATAGATTTAGTGTTCACGAACGACAAGAGCAAATGGACGCGTGCGGTAGTATTGGAGACCCAGGAAGACCCTGTATTGGCCGAAGGAGGAGCCAAACGGTTGTCACCGAGAAAAGCGCCGAGCGTAGACAAGAACGGACAGCCTGACGGCACGGGGACGGGGATGGGATGGTTCCCGGGATATGCGATAGACGTAGAGACCGGCGAGCGATTGAACATAGCGTTTGGAGAAGACAGCTGGTTGGCCGGGGAGAACGGACGTGACATGATATGGAATCCGACCTCGACAGATGCGATATACACAGCCAACTCGGAGGAATTGCGTTGGGGAGGAAAGCACTATATATACATATGGAGAGTGAACCGTTCGGAAGAGACCATGCCGGCCTCATTCAAACTGCCTGCGTATGATGAAGGTCAGACATTGAAGAACTTGTTGGAGACGACCAATCAATCGCAATTATTCCAGGTATGGCGTAGTTGTGCATGGGTGATGATACCGAGGTTGCAAGACGGACAGAAACTGTTGAGCATAGAAGAAGGGTTGATACCGACCGAGACCCGTATACGGATCAGGGTGAATCGTCCGTACGAGAAATTTGATGCGGGCACACAGGCGAATGCGACATATCCGATGTATCGGTTCAACATGGACCGATTTGCGACGGTGAAAGGCAGCTTGTTGGCATCGGAAGACGTATTGTCGATGATCAACGTAGTACCGAATCCGTATTATGCACAGAGCGAGTATGAGACGAGCCAGCTGGACAACCGGGTGAAGATCATCAACTTGCCGGAGGAATGTACGATCAGCATATACAACATGAGCGGAACATTGGTCAGGAGATACAAGAAAGCCGATCCGTCGACCTATTTGGATTGGGATTTAAAGAACATGAAAGGGATACCGGTGAGCAGTGGGATATATTTGATACACGTGGAAGTGCCGGGAGTAGGCGAGCGGGTATTGAAATGGTTCGGCGTGATGCGTCCTGTTGATTTGAATACATTTTAAAATAAAAGACAACTTATACATTTGATAAAAGTGGTTATATGATAAAAAAGTCAAAATTTTTAATAGGGTTAATGGCTTGTATCGCCCTACAGAGCGTAAAAGCCGGTAATGAAGACAGAACAGGGGAAGCCGGTGGTCAACAGTTATTAATCAACCCCTGGGCAAGAACATCAGCATTAGGCGGTGCAAATACTGCATATATCAGAGGTGTTGAGGCATTGTTTACGAATGTTGCAGGTCTTGCTTTTACCCGTAAAACCGAGATACTGTTTAATCATACACGTTATCTGGTTTCTTCAGGTATAAATATAAATTCATTTGCGTTGGGTCAAAGATTAAGCGAAACAAGCACATTAGGATTAAGTGTTGTTTCATTTGATTTTGGCGATATACCTATTACTACGGTTCAATTACCCGAAGGAGGAAGTGGTTTTTTCAGACCCTCTTACATGAACATCAATGTAGCTTATGCAAAAGAATTTTCAAACAGTATCTACGGGGGAATAAATGTCAAAATGTTGTCCGAACAAATATCAAATGTAAGAAGTCAGGGATTTGCTTTTGATGCCGGAATCCGTTATGTAACCGGAGAATATGACAGAATTAAGTTCGGTATTTCATTAAAAAACATTGGCCCTCCGATGAAATTTTCTGGAGACGGATTGGCTTTTAGAAATACCAATATCAATACCGGTGTCAGCTCTACTGAAGAGCATCGTTCGGCACAATTTGAACTTCCTTCTTTATTAAATATTGGGGCGTCTTATGACTTTTTTATCAATCCTACCATTGATTCTTTAAATGATGAAATATCTTCGGATCATAAAATCATTGCATCAGTGAATTTTACCTCAAATTCGTTTACAAGAGATCAATATAGAATCGGGTTGGAATATTCACTAAAAAACATGTTTTATCTTCGTACCGGTTATGTTTTTGAAAGAAAAGCACAAAACAGTCCGGAAAATATAATGTCTGCTCATTGGGGACCTTCATTTGGTTTGGGTTTTTACCGTCCAATAAATAAAAATGGTTCAACTATAGGAATTGATTATTCTTACATGTTTTCTAATCCTTTTATGGGAACACATACCATAGGGGTTCGTATAGATTTATAAAAAATTTATTATATTTGCGTAATTGAAACAGAGAACTTCAGTGGGGTTCTCTGTTTTATTTTGATTAATATTTAAAATATTTAACTTATGTCACAATCACAATATTTTACACAAGAAGGCCTGAATAAGTTAAAGGAAGAACTAAAGTATCTAAAAAACGTAGAAAGGCCTAAAATTTCAAAGCAAATCGCCGAAGCCAGGGAAAAAGGCGATTTGTCGGAAAATGCCGAATATGATGCAGCAAAAGAAGCACAAGGGCTGCTAGAATTAAAAATTGCCCAATTGGAAAATATTATTGCCAATGCTAAAATCATTGATGAATCGAAGTTGGATACCAGTAAAGTGTCCATATTGACCAAGGTTAAAATAAAAAATCTTGCCAACAATATGGTTATGGAATATACATTGGTTTCAGAAAAAGAAGCCAATTTGGCACAGAAAAAAATTTCTGTTGAATCTCCCATAGGAAAAGGCTTGTTGGGAAAGAAAAAAGGTGAAGTTGTCGAGATTGTAACACCTGCAGGAAAGGTTAAATTTGAAATTTTGGAAATAAGCTTGTAATATGGCTTCGATATTCACAAGAATAATCAAAGGGGAGTTACCTTGCCATAAAATCGCTGAAAATGAGCATTGTATAGCTTTTTTGGATATTTTCCCTCTTAAAAAAGGACATACTTTGGTAGTTCCCAAAAAAGAAATTGATTTGATTTTTGATTTGCCTGATAAAGAATATAGCGAATTATGGATGTTTGCTAAAGACATTGCCAAGAAAATTAAGAAAGCAGTGCCGTGTCAACGTGTAGGAATTGCAGTTGTTGGCATGGAAGTTCCTCATGCACATATACATTTAATTCCTTTGGATAATATTGACGATATAAATTTTTCACGTCCAAAACTGAAATTGACTCCTGAAGAACTAGAGGAAATTGCTCAAAAAATTAGAAATGCCTGAAACGGTTATTTACTCCTGATTTCCGGAAGAAATTTGATTATTGTGTAATTTAATGACTTTGATAGATTTTATCTTTTTTCGGTCTGCCGATTCAATTACAAATTGATAATCGTCAAATGTAATTTTTTCGTTTTTCTGTGGAATTTTACCCATCAATTCCATAATAAATCCTCCAATGGTTTCTGACTCGCCTTTGTGTTTCTCAAAGTTTTCGGAATCTTCAATCTGCATAATTCTGTAAAAGTCCTTTAGAGGGGTTTTCCCTTCAAAAATATAGGTGTCATCATCGATAATAGAGTAAAAAACTTCCTCGTCATCATATTCGTCGGTGATTTCGCCGACAATTTCTTCAAGAACATCTTCGAGCGTAATTATTCCCGGAACAGCACCAAATTCGTCCACAACAATGGCCATATGCATTTTTCTTTTCTGAAAATCTCTCAGTAAGTCATCAAGTTTCTTATTTTCAGGTACGAAAAAAGGTTGTCTCAAAAATTTTTGCCATTCAAAATCTTTATTTTGGTCAAGATATGGTAATAAATCCTTAATGTATAATACACCTACGATATTATCGAAAGTTTCTTTATAGACCGGAATGCGTGAATATCCACAATCTCTGATAAAGTCAAGCACCTCATCATAAGGGGTATTAAAATCTAATGCAGCGACATCAATGCGAGGTTTCATCACTTGTTTAACAGAAATGTCGCCAAATTTGACAATACCTTCCAAAATTTTTTGCTCTTCTTGATGAGTGCCAATGTCTTCGGTGATATTGATGGCTTTTTCCAATTCGTTTTTTGTGATTTTTATTCCTTTTTTCCTGAATTTTTTATGAATAAAACCGGAAATGACTAATAATAATGAAGAAAAGGGTGAGAGTAACTTAAAAAGAAGATAAATAGGACGAGCCATTAAATGGGCAAATTGAAGGATATTTTTTGAAGCCATCACTTTTGGCAAAATCTCGCCGAAAATTAAAATTATTGATGTAATTACTCCCAATTCGAAAAAAATACGGCCATAAGGATGACTAAATGAAAGATATGTTTGTATAATGGTGGAAGAAATAAGGACAATGGCAATATTGATAAAGTTATTGCTTATCAAAATAGTGGCAAGCAATTTTTGCGGATTGTTTATCAAAAATTTGATGTATTTTAAGTTGGAACGGTCATCATAGTCCTCGATGGCCGATTTTTCAGAAGCTGATAATGAAAAGTAAGAAATTTCGGATGCAGAAACCAACCCTGATGCGATAATCAATAAACATAAAATAGCCAATAAAGCCCAAAAAGAAGAGTCTGGGCTTTGGGCAAGATAAACAAATAATAAATCCTTAAAAATATAAGAGGGCGGTTCGTCCAATTTTTTTAATTTTAAAATGGCAAATCGTCCTCTTCAAGAGAGGATTCAAAATCAGAATTTATGGCCGGTTCATTATTTAAGTCGGGTTTGTTTTGTTGTGTTGAATTGCCGGATTGATTTTGAACAGATGAATCATCTTCAAAATCATCCCTGCGGCCAAGCATGATAAAATTATCTACTTCAATTTCTGTGATATAACGTGTGGCATTATCTTTATCAGTATAGGAGCGAGTTTTAATCTTGCCTTCTATGTAAAGCTGGCGACCTTTTTTAACGTATTTTTCCACAATTTCTGCCTGGTTTCTCCATACCACTATATTGTGCCATGTGGTGTTTTCTACTCTTTGACCGCTTTTGTCGGTGTATGATTCCGAGGTGGCCAAGGGGAATTTGGCCAACTTTGTTCCGTTGTCAAGCGTAATTACTTCAGGGTCTTTTCCAACATTTCCTACTAAAATAACTTTATTGATACTTGCCATAGTTTTTATGATTGGTTTTCAGTTTTTTGTGAATCGTCTCTTTTGCCTAATAATATAAAGTTTTCGGCTTCAATTTCGGTAACATAGCGCGTTGCATTGTCTTTATCCGTGTATGACCTTGTTTTGATTTTCCCTTCTATATAAACTTGTTTGCCTTTGGAGATAAGTTTTTGGGCAGCTTGAGCAAGGCCTCTCCACATAACAATAGTGTGCCAGGTGGTTTGGTCTACACGATTACCGTCCTTATCAGTAAAACTTTCGCTGGTAGCCAAAGGGAACTTAACGAGAGTGGTACCGCTATCCAGTTGAATTACTTCAGGGTCTTTACCCACATTGCCTATAAGCATTACTTTGTTTAAGCCGGACATAAAACTGAATTAAATCTATCACAAACTTAAAAAAAATTATAAGAACTGCAAATTTTTTAACAATCAATAAAACAAATTACACCAAAAAAAAAAAATTAAACTTATCCTTTAAAATACATTATGGTCTTTAGGGGTGGATTTATCCATTTATTAAACAATATTTACTTTTGCAAAAACAAAATTTACCATGGAAATTAATCTTATTTGGGATGGAGGGATGAAATTTCATTCCTTGATAAATGGACATACTGTGATCGTGGATGCTGATGAGACAGTGGGAGGATCCGACCAAGGACCAAGGCCTAAACCATTGATGTTGGTCGCTCTTGCCGGATGCACAGGGATGGATGTGGTGTCTTTGCTGAAAAAAATGAGAGTCGATTACGATACATTAAAAATTAGCGTAATGGCCGAATTAACAGAAGAACATCCCAAAATTTTCAAGAATGTGCATATTGTATATGAGATTAGCGGTAATGAAATCGATAAAGATAAAGTAAAGAAAGCTGTGGATCTTTCACAAGAAAAATATTGCGGAGTAAGTGCCATGTTCAGGCATTTTGCCCGGCTGACCTACGAAATACGTTATTTGTAAGGCGTTTGCAATAGTTAACACTGCAATAATGTTGAATTTTGTTTTACTATGGTTAATTTTACACAAAATATTATCATATGAATTACAAAAATTTGCTATTGGAAAAAGACAACGGTATTGCTTTGATTACCATTAACCGTCCGGAACAATTAAATGCATTGAACCGCGAAACCATAGCAGAGCTGCATGATGCTCTGGATGCCTGTGAGCGAGACAGTGATGTGAAGGTAATTATTCTCACAGGAAGTGGTACAAAAGCATTTGTGGCAGGTGCCGATATCAAAGAGTATTATCGATTTACCCCTGAGGAAGGACGCCAATTAAGTGCCAATGGTCAAAAACAATTGTTTGATTTTGTTGAAAACCTTTCAAAACCTGTCATTGCAGCCATCAATGGATATGCCCTTGGAGGAGGACTGGAGTTGGCCATGAGTTGTCATATCCGTATTGCCTCAGATAATGCAAAAATGGGCCTGCCGGAAGTGTCTTTGGGAGTCATTCCCGGTTATGGCGGAACACAACGTTTGCCCCACTTGGTAGGAAAGGGAAAGGCGTGTGAAATGATTTTTACCGGGGAAATGATACTGGCTGCGGATGCCCTGCAGTGGGGATTGGTAAATCATGTCACAACTCAAGATAAGTTAATGAATTATTGCAAGGAATTGGCTGCCAAAATAATGAAAAACTCCATGGTGGCCATAGCATCGGCCATACGGGCAATCAATGCGGCATATGACAAAAAGGCAAATGGTTTTGAGGTTGAAATAGAAGAATTTGGCAAATGTTTTGGCACGGAAGATTTTAAAGAAGGTACAAATGCTTTTATAGAAAAGCGAAAACCAAATTTCCCCGGAAAATAAATTTTTACTTTTTGAAAATTTTTTTTATATTTTCCACAGAATGATTACTAAACTTAAAAACTTTAACCAATGAAATTTAACAGGATTGCTTATTTTTTATTCGTATTATTGTTTTTTTCTTATTTCAACCTAAATTCACAGAATGAAAAATTGATCCGGTCAAGTGTGGAATATTTGGCTTCGGATCAACTGAAAGGGAGATTTACTTCCAGTAAAGAGGAATTGAAAGCCGCACGTTATATTGCAAGCAGTTTTAAAAAAGCGGGACTTATACCCTATAATGGTTTTACCGATTATTTGATTCCGTTTGAATGGGAAGATTTGGAAAAAACATCCCGCCAGTTTATCCGTTGGAAAAACCTTCAATGGGACGAAAGCGACTCATTGTTCCCGTTAATTTACAGCAATGATCAAGAGGTGAAAGGGCCTGTCATGTATTATGGTGATGTGTCCATTCAGGAATTTACTGATGACATTGAAGGGAACGAGGCGAGAGGAGATATTGTGGCTATCAACATAGATTTTTTTAAAAACAATCCTCATGTTGCCGGCGATCTTGATGCTTTCAAAGCTGCAAGAAGGGTTGTTGAAAAAGGAGCTATCGGAATAGTTTTTTATACAACAAGATACAAAGACGAATTTAAAAAGGATTTTAAAGCAAAATCGCCTGCATGGGGTGTGCCTGTTTTTTTTGCTGCATTTGATCTGAAAAAAATTGTCCCTGAAAATGACACATTACTATTGCATAGCGAAATAAAAAGAATCAAAAAAAAGGGTTATAATGTGGCCGGATTTAAGAATAACGGATCTGACAAAACAATCATCATAGGTGCACACTATGATCATTTGGGCATGGGAGGAGAAAACTCATTGCACAGAGGGAAACCCGAGATTCATAATGGAGCCGATGACAATGCCAGCGGTGTGGCCGGCATGATTTATTTGGCCGAATTATTGTCAAAAAAACAAAACTCCCGGTTTAATTATCTTTTTATTGCTTTCTCAGGAGAAGAACTGGGTTTGTTGGGATCGTCCTCCTTTGTCAAACAGATTGAAGATAAATACAAAAAACAATGGTTTTGCATGATTAATTTCGATATGATAGGGCGTCTAGACAAACAAAGCAAAAAATTGGCCGTTTATGGCACCGGCACTGCTGCCGAGTGGAAAACAATCATAGATAAAACCAATCCCGGATTTCAACTAAACTTTCATGAAGATGGTGTGGGACCTTCCGATCATACTTCATTTTATTTGGAAAATCTGCCCGTATTGCATTTTTTCACCGGACAACATGCCGATTATCACAAACCTACCGACGATGTCGATAAATTAAATATTGAGGGTATCAAAGAAATATCTGATTGGGTGGGTGCAATCATTGACGTGTTGGAGAAAAATCCTGTGTTGACTTTTCAAAAAACAGCTTCGAGCAAAAATGACAAGGTACGTTTTAAGGTGACGTTAGGAATAATACCCGATTATGTGTATTCGGGAAAAGGAGTAAGAATAGATGGTATTATTGATGATCGCCCGGCACAAAAAGCCGGATTGCAAAAAGGAGACATTATTTTACAACTTGGTGAATTCGAGGTGATCGATATGCAAACTTACATGAAGGCATTGGGGAAATTTGAAAAAGGTCAAACGGTTGATGTTGTGGTGGACAGGAACGGCAATGTTTTCAAAACAAACGTGACATTTTGATCATGAACGAGAGAGTAGGAGTATTAGGTTCAGGAAGTTGGGCCACGGCATTGATAAAAATATTGTCAGAAAATGAAGATACTGTGAATTGGTGGATTAGAAACTACCGGACGTTGGACTATATTAAACAATATGGGCATAATCCCAATTACTTGAGTTCTGCGTCTTTAAACGTAAATAAACTTAATCTTTATCAAGATGTCGAAAAATTTTTGGAAGACACTGATATTATTGTGGTTGCAGTGCCTGCGGCTTTTTTGCATCAAACTTTAAACCCATTGCCAAAAAAACTCTGGGAAGGAAAGAAAATTGTTTCCGCCATTAAAGGCATGATACCGGAATTTCACAGCATTCCAGCACGTTATTATCACAAGCAATGGGGCATACCATACGAAGACATAGCCATGATTTCGGGTCCATGCCATGCCGAAGAGGTGGCTATGGAAAAATTGTCATATCTGACTGTTGCTTCTGAAAATACCGGATATGCAGAAAAAGTGGCTTCAAAAATTCGTTGCCGTTTTGTCAAATCCACAGTGTCGGACGATTTATTTGGCACAGAGCTTTCGGCTATCATGAAAAATATTTATGCATTGTGTGCAGGCATATATCATGGTTTAGGATACGGCGATAATTTCCAGGCCGTTTTAATTTCTAATTCCATACAAGAGATTGAAAGGTTTGTCGATGCCGTTAATCCCATTCACAGGGATGTGAAAACCTCGGCATATCTTGGAGATCTTTTGGTGACAGCATATTCACAGTTTTCCCGTAACCGCACTTTTGGAAGCATGATTGGGAAAGGATATTCGGTCAAAACAGCCCAATTGGAATTAAACATGACAGCCGAAGGATACTATGCCGTAAAGAGCATCATCGAAATCAACAAAAAGTTTAATGTGGATATACCCATTTGCATGGCAGTTTACCGCGTCTTGTATGAAAAAATATCTCCTTGGGTAGAGATGCAACTGTTAACACAAAAACTTTCATGAATACCACAATAATTGAGATCAAAGGTCCGCATGAAAGAGATAAAATCTTGCAGGCCGCCCGTTTTATAATAGAAGGACAAACGGTGGTTTTTCCCACCGAAACGGTATATGGCATAGGTGCAGATGCATTTAACGCCGGAGCAGTAAAAAAAATTTTTGAAACAAAAAATCGTCCACAGGACAATCCCTTGATAGTGCATATAGCTACTTTTGAACAATTTATGGAGATCTCCTCAATGGCTGATGAGCAATTGCTTGAAGTGCTAAGAAAATTTTGGCCGGGTCCTTTGACTGTCATAGTGCCTCACAAAGGAAATATTCCTGCTATAGTGACCGCCGGATTGCCGACCGTTGGTATACGTATGCCCGGTCATAAAGTCACCAGGGAGATAATCAAAGAGTCGGGACGTCCTGTGGCCGCTCCTTCAGCAAACTTCTCAGGGGAGCCCTCATCCACAAGGTTTGAGCATGTTTTGCAAGATTTTCAAGGGAAAGTGCCTTGTATTGTCAAAAGCTTCGAACCGGAGATTGGCATGGAGTCGACGGTTTTGGATGTAACTTCTCAACCATGGAGAATTTTGAGGCCGGGATATATTTCGGCAAAGGAGATATCGGATTTTTCCGGTTTACCGGTGGTATATGCCAAAAAATCGGATGGAGACAAGCCTCTTTCTCCCGGAATGAAATACCGTCATTATGCTCCCAAAAAACCTTTGTTTGTTTTTTCGTCTGATAGCCCGGAAGAATTGTTGAAAGCGTTATTTCAAACAAAAAAACCGAAAAGATTCTGGATTGTTTCAAAGGATTTTCCCATAGAAACATATTTCTCTCCACAAGATACCGTCATAAACTATCACGATGGTGAAGATTTGATAAAAAATCTTTACTACTGGTTGAAAGAATCAGACCGTTTGAATCCGGATTATATACTGCTTGAATATCCTGAAGGACTATCACCTGAAAAAGACATATTGCTCAGAAACCGTCTTGAAAAAGCCGCAAATGAATTTTTGTAAGAAAATCACTGTAGCAATGGTTTTCTTAAGAGATAGCGAACTTATGACCGGAAATTGATATCAAAAAACTCGATTAATTAAATTCTGACTTAAATTTGTTGCATAAATATTTTAAAGTAACAGATAATTCAATAAAAATGCTGTCTTATAATTTGTTATCTTTACGCATGAAAGTGTTTTTAATAATTATCACACAGTTGATATGTTTTATCATTTTGACAGCATGTCAAAACGAAAAACCGGTCAAAGAAATTGTAGAAAAGTTTCCGGATGGTAAGGTAAAGAAGGAGGTGTTTTACCTGAAGCAACAGGACAAAAAAGAACCGGTTAAAGAAATAGAATATTATTCCAATGGAAAAATAAAACTTGAAGGAACTTACAAAAACGGCAAAATGCACGGAAAGTGGAAAGTTTATTATGAAAATGGCATGGTTTGGAGCGAAGGTGAATATGTTGACGGATTGCGCGAAGGATATTCAAAAGTTTACTATCCAAGCGGAAAATTGCAATTTGAAGGCGAGTATAAAAAGGGCCAACGTGCCGGTACATGGAAATTTTATACGCCCGACGGTAAAGTACAAAAAATTGTCAGTTTCCAATGATCGACCAACAAACCATAGATCGCATCTTTGAATCGGCAGATATTGTCGATGTTGTTTCGACGTTTGTGCAACTCAAACGTAGAGGCAGCAACTGGATAGGTTTGTGCCCTTTTCATGACGAAAAAACCCCTTCGTTTACCGTCAATCCCGTCAAGGGCATTTATAAGTGCTTTGGATGTGGCAAGGGAGGCAATGCGGTGACATTTATCATGGAACACGAAAAACTTACCTATCCCGAAGCATTGAGGTTTTTGGCCAAAAAATACAATATACCCATTGAAGAAAGTGAAGAACAAAACGAAGAAAGACAACAAAAAAAGAGTTTACGGGATCAACTCTATCATGTTCATCAATTGGCTCATGGGTTTTATGTAAAACAACTCTGGGAAACCGATGAAGGCAGAAGTGTGGGATTGGGATATTTTCTCGAAAGAGGAATGTCCGAAAATACCATCAAAACTTTTGGATTGGGATACAGCCCTGCAGATAAAACGGCATTGATTCAATACCTCTTGAAAAATGGTATTGAAGAAACCTTAATCGAACAGTCGGGAATCGGGGTGAGGTATGGCCAAACACTTGTCGACAGGTTTCATGACAGGGTGATTTTTCCTTTACAAAACATTACCGGAAGAGTGATAGGTTTTGCCGGACGGATATTGGTTAAAACCGACAAAGCCAAATATGTCAATTCCCCCGAAACTTTGATTTACGAAAAAGGAAAATACCTGTTTGGTCTTTACTATTCCAAAAATGCCATAGTAAAAAACGCAAAAGCATTTTTGGTAGAAGGTTATATGGATTTTCTGTCGCTATATGAAAGCGGTATAACCAATGTGGTGGCCGGATCGGGAACAGCATTCACATCCGAACAGATTAAATTGTTGAAAAGGTTTACAAAACACATAACATTGATCTATGACTCAGATGCGGCTGGATATAACGCAGCCGAAAAAGCCGCCCATGCATTGTTGTTTGAAGATCTGGATGTTTCAATAGTGCCACTACCGGCCGGAGAAGACCCCGACTCCCTGGCAAAAAAGTTAATGCCCGGTGAGTTGCAAAATTACGTTTCAACAAACGAACAGGATTTCATTCTTTATCAACTGTCTAAATTGCCTCCGGCTGATCGTATGGAGCCGCGCCAAAAGAGAGATGCTGTAAATCAGCTTTTGCAATCCGTGGCATGTATCAAGGATGTGATACTTCGGAGCTCGTATATTCAAAAAATTGCTGCAAAACTCCGGGTTGACGAAAGTGCACTTTCATTGGAAGCACACAAGTTGCATCTCAAATTAAAAGAAGAAACGCTCAACCGTCAAGCTCGCGAAAATCTTAAATTACCCTCCCCTACCCAGGGCGACGAAACAATTGAAAACGAAAGCTCAGAAGACGACCGGAACATAACAGCAGTCGATCCACTTGTGGCCAATGCAGAAGCAGAATATCTGAGATTGTTAATCGAACATGGCGATAAGAATGTAATTTTGACCTTGAACAACGACGGTCATAAAGAAGAAATAGAAATAAATGTGGCAGTTCAGATGATAATAGAGTTGGAAGAAGACGGATTTGAATTTTCGCACCCCCTCTACAAGAAGGTTTTTGATTTTTACAAGTCGCTGTATAAACAAAACATCGATCATCATGAAATTGTAAAAAAAATAAAAACTCATAACGATGCAGAATTTGTAAATTTATATGTTTCTTTGACGGAAAATAATTTTCAGCTTTCGGAAAAATGGAAAAAAGAATGGCATGTGGAAGTAACCGAGCGCGATCAGTTTCTCGAAAGGGTTTTTGAACATGTGGTGAGGTCTTTTAAAATTGTAAAAATCAATGAGAAATTGGAAGTTTTGAGAAAAAAATTAAAAGAAACACCCCAAGATTCAGAAGATATTCTTTTTATCATACAAGAAATAAACAAATACGAAAATTTTAAAAAAGAAATGGCCAAATCATTGGGATGGACCATCCTTTAGTCATAAAACGGCTAATCAACCGCATAATAATTTATACAAACCGGCTCATTGCCGGTAACGAAACACGCAAAATCATTGTCTTGTCGGTCTTAACAGGTATTTTATCGGGAGTACTGGCTGTGTTGGTAAAACGATCGACAATTGCCGTGCATTGGTTGGTCAATTTGTTCAATACCATCGATTGGGGAAATTATTTTTATTTCGTATCTCCATTGCTGGGTATAAGCATAACGGTGTTGATCGCACACAGGTTGTTAAAGAAAAAAGTTTCGCACGGCATTCCTTCCACTATCTATGCCATTATCCGTAAAAAAAGCAGATTGCCCTTTCATGCCACTTACAGTTCGATGATCACCAGTTTGTTTACAGTCGGTTTTGGCGGATCGGTTGGATTAGAAGGACCTTCTGTTTCTACGGGAAGCGCCATAGGATCGGTGGTGGGAAGATTTTTCAATCAAAACTACAAAACCACCACGGTTTTGCTGGCGGCCGGAGCGGCAGGGGCCATTTCGGGCATTTTTTCTGCACCGGTAGGAGCCATGATTTTTGTATTGGAAATTTTTATGTTTGATTTTTCAGCTTCGTTTTTGTTGCCGGTGTTGTTATCCAGTTCTATGGCTGCGCTGACAAGCATGTTTATTTACGGAAAAGATGCCATATTCAAATTTAGTGTGCAGAGTTTTGCAATGAAAAATATCCCTTTATACATCATTTTGGGTATTTTGTGCGGCATGTATTCGGTGTATTTTGTAGATGTGGTCAAAAAAGTGGAAAAATTCAGCAACAAAAGAAAAACACGTCCGTGGAAAAGAATAATCGTTTATGGCATACCTTTGGGTTGGATGATTTTTTTTATCCCGCCTTTGTATGGCGAGGGCTATGAAGTGATTACAAGAATAGCCGGAGGTGATATCAAAGCATTGGTAGAGCACAGTATTTTTTATCATCAATGGAATAACGGATTATTGATGCTTGTTTTGATAGCAGGAATACTTTTTTTCAAGCCGTGGGCCACCTCATTGACATTTGCGGCCGGAGGGGTTGGTGGCATATTTGCCCCATCATTTTTTGCCGGAGGGATATTGGGATTTTTTTTGTTGTATATTTTACAACAATTTGCCGAATGGGATCAAATGGCTTTTGCCAACTTTACATTGGCAGGCATGGCCGGAGTTATGGCGGGTGTGATGCATACTCCTTTGACAGCCGTCTTTCTGGTGGCCGAACTGGCCAACGGATACAATATTTTCATTCCTTTGATGCTCACGGTGGCATTGTCTTATGCCACATCGCGCTATTTTAATCCCGAGTCGATTTATCAATGGCAGATGAAAAACGAAGGACTCAATGTGGCCGGGGTGAAAGAAAGTATTATTTCATTCAGCCATCATGCCAAAGATATTTTAGAAAAAGATTTTGTACCTGTTTATGAAGACGAAACTTTGGGAAGCATGATCGAAAAAATAAAAATCTCCAGGCGGAACACATTTCCCGTAATTGACAGGGAAAATAATTTCAAAGGGGTATTGACGATCGATCAATTGAAAGATTATTTGTTTGACCGGACTAAATATGACATGCCTGTCAAACAGTTGGTCCAAAAACCGGATACATTGATCTATCCCGGCAATACGTTAGATTATGTGTCAAAACAATTTCAAGCGACCAAACAATGGAACCTGCCGGTGGTGAGCAAAAACGGAAAGTATCTCGGTTTTGTGTCAAGGTTTAAAGTAATGGAAAAGATAAAAGAAACACTTTTAAGGGAGAATGGATTTTAATATATCAGAAAAATTCATGTATTTTTCTATTTTGAGGCACTATTCACCGATAAAAATCAAAAAATTGTAAATTTGCTTAACTTATAATGATAAAATTTAAGAAGGATGGCAGAAAGAATTGCGAAGCCATTTTTAAAATGGGCCGGAGGAAAAACACAAATTATACATCATATAAGAAAAGTTTTACCAAATTTTATCTATAACGAAAAGTTTACTTATATTGAATCGTTTGTGGGTAGTGGTGCTGTTTTGTTTTGGATGCTAAACAACTTTCCAAATCTAAAAAAAGCCGTTATAAATGACATTAATGAAGACCTAATAAATACTTACAAAGCAATAGCCTCTAAGCCAAAAGAATTGATCTCGATTCTTGAAATTCTACAATACGAATTTCACATGCTTGAAGGTCGAGATGAAGAAAAAAAAGAATATTACTATAAAAAAAGAGATCTTTACAATAAAAGACAAGAAGATCCTATCGTACAAGCCGCTTTGTTTATTTTCCTCAATCGCACTTGTTTCAATGGTCTTTATAGAGTAAACAGTAAAAATCAATTTAATGTGCCAATGGGCAGTTACAAGAGACCAACAATTTGTGATGAGGAAAATATTTTGGCTGTTAGTCGAGTGTTACAAAAAGTTGATATAATTTGTGGTGACTTTGAAGAAACGCTAAATTATGCGGAAAATAACACGCTGTTTTATTTTGACCCGCCTTATAAACCTTTGAGCGAAACATCAAGTTTTAATTCTTATGCAAAAGAAAAGTTTAACGATGCCGATCAAATCAGATTAAGAGATTTTTGCCGTAAGCTTGATGCTTTAGGTTACACTTGGATTTTGAGTAATTCGGATGTAAAAGGTAAGGATAAGAACGATAATTTTTTTGACGACTTATATTCTGACTTCAATATTCAAAGAGTAGATGCAAGACGAAGCATTAATGCCAATCCGGAAAAAAGGGGCAAATTGAAAGAGTTATTAATTACCAATTATGTAACAATTCAAGAATATGTCAGATCAATTTAAAACCTTCTTGTCGCAGTTATCAGAGACAAATGCTACTCTTGATTATTTCACGGATTTCGATAAAATAAAAACCAACGTAAATAAAATAGCCATCAAACTAAACCAACTAAATTATTTAATCGGAAAAGCAGATATTAAACAAGCCATCCATGAACTTTATGATGAAAACCCTAAAGTTTTTGAAGTTTTAGATATTCTCATTGCTGTTCGCAAAAATAAAAATGCCAAGACCATTAACAACAAAGGCGAAATTGTGACGCTTGATTCTTATTTCACTTCTCCGGAAAGCATTTGTGAATATATTGAAGAAACCGGGTTAGGTGAAATTTTCCGAAATAAAGACATTAAAAACTTAGTCGATTACGTTTTTGGCATAGAAGTTGGCTTAGACACAAACGCAAGAAAAAACAGGGGTGGTGAAAATATGTCTAAAGCCGTTTCAATATTTTTCGATAAAGCCAATGTCTTTTATAAAAAAGAAGTGACTATAACCGAATTCCCAGAAATAGTGAGTTTGGGTGCAGATGTAAAACGTTTTGATTTTGTGATTAAAACAAAAAAGAAAACATATTTGATTGAAGCCAATTTTTACAATAGTGGTGGATCAAAACTTAATGAAACCGCCAGATCATATTCTGATCTTGCACAGAAAATCAATCAATACAAAAACTACGAGTTTGTTTGGATTACAGACGGGCGGGGGTGGCTTTCGGCCAAGAATAAATTGGAAGAAGCATTCAATATAATTCCGAGTATCTATAATCTTAAAACCCTTGAAAACTTTATTGAAAAAGTAAGATTAGAAGAAATAGTGAAATTTTAAATATGCCAGCAAAAGAAGCTGCATAGTTTAGTTACGGCAAAAAGTGGAAAGAGTTAGATTCAATAATGAGGTCTTATGGATTTTGAACAAATGACACTAAATAATTTAAAAAGATAAATGCTTGTGCCTTATTTCAAATCTGAAGACAAAAACTTTTATCTCCTTAAAGGAGATACCATGGAGATTTTACCTCAGTTTGATCATAAATTCGATATGATTTTTGCCGACCCACCTTATTTCTTGTCTAATGACGGTCTGTCTGTTCAAAACGGACAAATCGTAAGTGTGAATAAGGGCAGCTGGGACAGATCTCACGGCTTTAAATTCATAAACGAATTCAATCGCAAATGGCTTTCATTGGTTCGTAAAAAAATGAAAGATGATGCAACTATTTGGATAAGCGGAACTATGCACAATATTTTTTCAATTGGCCAAGTTTTGATAGAATTAGACTTTAAAATTTTAAATATCATAACCTGGGAAAAGACCAATCCTCCGCCAAATTTTTCGTGCCGATATTTTACCCATTCATCCGAGCAGATTATTTGGGCAAGAAAATCGGCCAAAGTTCCTCATTACTTCAATTATGATTTAATGAAACAACTTAATGGAGGAAAACAAATGAAAGATGTTTGGAAACTTCCTGCAATCGCACCATGGGAAAAAACTTGTGGCAAACACCCAACACAAAAACCGCTTTCGCTTCTGACAAGAATAATTTTGGCTTCAACAAAACCAAATGCTTGGATTTTAGACCCATTTACAGGTAGTTCTACAACCGGTATTGCAGCAAACCTTCTAAACAGACGATTTTTAGGGATTGACCAAGAAGAAGAATTTTTAATAATTTCTAAAAATAGAAAACTTGAAATTGAGAACCCAAGAACGGCTGCTACATTTAGGCAGAAGATTGGTGGTTTCAACAACTCTAAAGAACTTGAAATATTTTTGATGAAAGAACCAATAGAAGAATATAAAACAGAACTAAACTTAATGTCAAAGAAAAAGGGTGACTCTCAATAGAATATAGGAGAAATAGCGGATTGTGTGATAATTTAATTCACTATACTCCGATAAAAATCAAAAATTGGTAATTATATTTATCGAAAGTATTGTTCTTATGGAGGTTGTTTTTAATCCCAGCCCCTCTTTTATACTTTTTTTTAATCAAATATTTAATGAATTTCTCAGTTGGGTAGTTCGTTTTCTTTTATCCAATCATACTTAGGAATATCAATAAACTTGATTAAATGTATGTAGTGGAACAAATGTAAACTGTAGAAACTTTCAAGGTTTTTGTCGGATAATTTGTTTTGAATATAAAAACTTTTGCTTTATAATTGCAAATATTATGTGCAACTTAATAGAAAAAACGATTATGAAAAAAGCTTTATTTTTTTGTGGTGCATTCGTTTTTAATGCATTTGTTTCTAATGCTCAAAGTTGGCAATTTGTTGGAAATCCCGGCTTTTCTTTGGTAGGGGTGAGCTCTTTGGATATGGAATTTGACAATAATGGCACACCATATGTGGCTTATATTGAAAATATTTCAACCAGAGCTGTCGTAAGAAAGTTTGATGGCAATGATTGGGTATTGGTGGGTGACTCTGCATTTTCTCCTGTATCGGCGGCTTATATTTCATTGGCGTTCAATAGTGCCGGTGTTCCTTATGTTGCTTATTCCGATGGAAACAATTCGGGCAAATTAAATGTACTGAAATTTAATGGCTCCAATTGGGTCTATGTGGGTATAGCAGGAGTATCTGCCGGCGCTGTAGAATTTGTCGATCTGGCATTTAACAGCAATGATGAACCATATGTAGTTTTTAAAGATTTGGCAAATGGAGAAAAAGCCACAGTTCTAAAACATAATGGCACAATGTGGGTGAATGTCGGGAATCCGGGTTTTTCAGTCGGACAATCGAGATATAATAAAATAGTTATTGATACAAACGATGTTCCTTATGTGGGATTTAGCGATTTAAGTTTTGGTGCAAAAGCGTCGGTGATGAAATTCGATGGCAATAATTGGGTGTTTGTGGTTGATACAACCATATCAAACGGCACTGTGTATGATATCTCTATGAACGTTAATAACAGCAACGAAATAATGATTGCTTACATGGAGCCGGCTGCCGGTGGTAAGGCTGTAGTGAAAAAACTTTCCGGAAATACTTGGACGGATGTAGGAACATATGGGGTGTCTAATGGGCAAGTTTATTATACTTCTTTGGCAATTGACAATAATAATCATCCCTTGGTAGGGTTTGCAGATGCAACTGTGAATACAAAATCTACAGTTTTGAAATACGACGGCAACAACTGGCAGGCTGTAGGTAATGCAGGATTTTCCAACGGTACATCGCATTTTGTAAAACTTGCCGTTAGTCCAAACAACGATTATTACCTTGCCTTTGCCGATGATTCCAATAGTGTGATGAAGTCCTTGTCAGTTATGCGTTACGGTTATCCTGCGAGTATTGACAACATTTTGCAACATACTGGAAAATTGCAAGTTTATCCCAATCCTGCAAAAAATTTTGTAATGATTGATTTACCCAACCCGTCTTCAATAATAAATGTAAAAATTATTGATTCCAAAGGGGGGCTTGTTAGCGAAATAAAAAGCATTGAAAATAACAAATTAGAACTTAATATAGAAGTACTTCCTGAAGGAATTTATTTTGTTTTTGTCAATCAAAAGGATTCAACTCAGCATGTTTGTAAATTTCTAAAAATAAGTCGATAGTTTTTTAGGTGGTTTAAAGATTTTTTGAGTAAAAATTTAATTGCCTCAAAAGCTTTCTTCTATATTTAATTTTCTACACGACAGACGTATGTTGCGTTCTTCCAAATAGTGTAAGATAAAATCATATGCTTCGGTATTTTGTCCCAGCACTTCAGGAGCAATTACTCCCGTTTGGTTGATTTTATTTTTTACCAAAAGATGAAGAGCTGCGGCACAGGTAAAACCGGTTGTTCTCGACATAGAAGAAAACCCTGTGTTGCGATCACGTTGATCATAGAGAAAATATTCATAAGTTGCTTTGGAGTTATTTTCGTTTTGTGTGATCAATATTTTCATTACGGTAAATTCGTCATCTTCGGGATTTAATTGCCAATGATTTCTCAACAAATGTTCAGTAACGGCTCTGGGGGCGATTTGATGATCTCCAATCATAATTTTATCATCACTAAACAAACCTGTTATACAGAAAATTTCCATGAGTTGTGCATGTCCCGGATATCGCAGGGTTTTTTCTTTCATATTCGGCACATCCAATGAGAAAAGGAGCGAACGCAAACCGTCTGAATTAAAAGCTTCCAACGTGCCAATGCCCGGAAAAAATACATACTCCCTTTCGCTTAAAGCCGGCTTGATGACAATTTTCCCGTTTTCTTTTATTCTTGCCGGTCTGGTATATTCTTCAATCACATCCGATGGTGAAAAAGGGGCCTTGTACTCAAACGGCCATTTTCTCTCTTTAGGCAATCCGCCCACGTAACAGACAAACTCTTCAACTTGTGCTTTTGCATAATGTTGTCCAAGAATCAAATTGCTTAATCCCGGAGCTACACCTATATCGAATACCACCGTTGAACCATATTTGATGGCCAGATCGTTTAATTCAATTGCATTCTCGGCAAAAAAAGAAATATCGGCTATTTTTTTATTCAGTTTGATCAATGCTTTTAGAGCATTGTAGCCAATATTACCGGGCAGGCAATTGACAATAAATTCAAAATTTTGGGTTATACGTTCCAGCCGTTTGGGGTGGGATAAATCGCTATGCAAGGTATCTATGCCCTCCCTTTGTAGGATTTTTAGTGCATCTTGATTGATATCCGCCACAGTTACATTGTAAAATTTTGAAAGGTCCCTGGCAATTACGCTTCCAACCATTCCGGCACCCAAAACCAATACATTGATTTTTTCCATATTTTTCAAATTTTTTAGAAAATAGAATTTCTTTAAAACTTCAATATTCTTCGACAAAATAACAGAAAAAACCGCTATAATTAGAAAATTAAAAGATTTTTTTATTTAGAATCATTATAAATTAAGGGGTGCGTTAAAATTTTTTCAACAAAAAATTGACAAAATATAACATTCTTTTAAATTTGCTCGCAGTTAATCAATGCCTATTTATAAATGTTTTTATGAGAAATATATTAAAAATCAACGGGTTGCATAGAATTAAGGGGTTAATTCCATTGTTTTTTCTATGTTTTGTGGGGGTGGGCATACATGCGCAGGATGTAGATCAAGCCGCTTTTTCCGAAGGTGAGAAGCTGTTTAAAGCCAATTGCGCATCTTGTCACGTGCCTACTGCCAAAAAGCTCATCGGGCCCGGTCTTGAAGGCATAACTCAAAAAAGAGATCGCGAATGGCTCTATAAGTGGATAAAAAACTCAACCGAGCTGATCAAATCCGGAGATAAAGATGCGGTAGCAATTTTTGAAGAGTACAACAAGGTTGTGATGCCTCCACAACCTTTGACCAATGAGCAGATAGACAAAGTGCTTTATTATGTTGAGAATTATGCCGTAGCCCAACAAAAACAAGGGGATAAGCCATCAGATCAGCCATCCGCAGAACAAGTTACGGATACGAAAGAAGATTCAAGTGGTTGGTGGATATGGATTAGCATCATTGTTCTTATAGCATTAATTATTGCTTTAAAATCGCTTTACTATCATTTGTTAAATCTCAAAAATGCCAAAGAAGGTTTGCCTCAAGTAGAAGAGCCTTCCATTGTTGATGTGGTATTTGCATTAATACGGGAAAACAAAGCAGCCACTACAGTTGTGATTATTTTGATTCTATTGGTGTTGGTTAAAAAAGGGTGGGATGTATTGTTTAATATTGGCGTTTATCAAGGATATCAGCCGGTTCAGCCCATTCAGTTTTCTCACCAGATACATGCAGGCATAAATAAAATCGATTGTAATTACTGCCATAGTTCTGCAAGACACAGCAAACATGCCGGCATACCTTCTGCAAATGTGTGTATGAACTGTCACAAAGTAATTCAAGAAGGTACGAATACGGGTACCGAAGAAATTGCAAAAATATACAAAGCCGTAGGTTTCGACCCACAAAAAGGCGAATACATCGCAGGTTATGAAGAAAAACCTATCAAATGGGTTAAAGTGCACAACCTGCCCGATCATGTATTTTTTAGCCATCAACAACATGTTGTTGCCGGGCAGATCGAATGTCAAACTTGTCATGGTCCTGTTCAAGATTCGTTCACTGTGGCAAAACAATGGGCACCTCTTACCATGAAATGGTGTATTGACTGCCATCGTGAGACCAAAGTACAGGATGCCGGAAATGGATATTATGATGAATGGCATGCAAGATTGCCCAAGCATTTAAAAGAAATGTACATGAAAGACGGAAAAATCACTGTAAGCGAAATCGGTGGTTTGGAATGTGGAAAATGTCATTATTAATATAAAAAAAGAATTTAATACCTTATGGCAAATACAAAAAAATACTGGCAAGGGATTGAAGAAGTAAAACAAGATCCGGAATTCTTGAAAAATTTAAATCAAGAATTTTCCGGCCAATCTGTTGAAGATTTTCTCCAGGATGAAAATTTGGTTCAATCCAATGTGAGTCGTCGCGATTTTCTGAAATTTCTCGGTTTCAGCATCACGGCAGCATCACTTGCCGCATGTGAAACGCCGGTGATTAAGTCGATACCTTATGCAGTTAAGCCCGAAGAAATTATTCCCGGGAAAGCCAATTGGTATGCAAGTGCTTACTATGATGGAAACGAATTTGGCGCCATACTGGTAAAAACGAGAGAAGGAAGACCTATTTTTATTCAAGGCAACAAGGAAGCCGGTGTATGGGGGGCAATCAATGCACGAATCAACTCGTCTGTATTGTCCCTTTACGATACCAACCGTTATCAAGCACCTTTGTTGAATGGTAAGGAAACTACATGGGATCAATTGGACAAATGGGTATCGGAACAATTAAATAAAGCTGTTGCATCCTCCAAGCCGGTTTATTTGGTTACACCCACAGTGATAAGCCCGTCTACCCAAGCAATTATTGATGCCTTTAAAGCAAAATATAGCGGAACTGAAGGTGAGCAAAAAATCAAACATGTTACGTTTGATGCTGTTTCATATTCCGCCATTTTAAACGCACATCAAGAATCATTCGGGCGCAGAGTGATACCATCTTATGATTTTTCAAAAGCAAAAACTATTGTCGGCATCGGCGCCGATTTCCTTGCCAATTGGTTAAACGCGCCTGTTTACGCAGCACAATACGCCAAAACCCGCAAGCCCGAAAATGGCCAAATGTCCAGACATTATCAATTTGAATCTATCTTATCGGTCACCGGGGCCAATGCCGATGTCAGAATGGCGGTAAAACCATCGCAATGGAAAGATGTGTTGGTTACTTTATATAACAAAATCTCGGTCAAACTTGGTGGTAGCAAGCTTCCCGGAAAAGAAATCAACGATGCCCGTATTGACAGAGCTGCCGATGACTTGTTGAAAAGCAAAGGAGAATCTTTGGTCGTATGTGGATGGAACAACACCGATGCGCAAATTATTGTGAATGCTATCAACAGTATGTTGGGCAATTATGGCAAAACATTATCTATCGCCGATCCTTTGCTAACCAAAAGAGGCGATGATAATGATGTGGTAAAATGGGTTTTGGAGGTTGAGAAAAATAATGCATCGGGGGTAATATTCTGGAATTGCGATCCTGTGTATACTCTTCCTGATGGTGACAAGTTGTCTGAAGCTTTACAAAAAATTGAGTTTACAGTAGCCATTGTCACCAAACCTAACGAAACTTCCACTGTATGTAAAGCAGTTGCACCTGACCATCATTATTTAGAATCTTGGGGAGACGCGCAACCTGCCACTTCTGTTTATTTTACTGCCCAACCGGTAATAGCACCATTGTATAATACACGCCAATTTCAGGATTCATTGTTGAAATGGTCGGGAAATAGCGATTCATACGAAAATTATTTGAAAAACTTTGCTTTGCAAAATATTCTCAAAACACAAGATATACAACAATGGAACAAATTGCTCCATGACGGTATATTTAAACTGGAAGTAACCGAAAACACATCAGATAATGTAGCAGATGTAAAAGCTGCAGCCGATAACTTATCGAAATTCAAAAATGAGGGAGAATGGGAGTTGGTTCTTTATCAAAACGTAACCGGAGGTGTAGGTCAATCATCAGATAATCCCTGGTTGCAAGAATTGCCGGATCCCATTACCAAAATCACATGGGATAATTATGTAACCATCAATCCGGCAGATGCCAAAAAACTCAACTTAGCCACACATTATGGCGAAAAAAAACCTGCCGACATGGTTACGGTCACCGTTGGAAATAAAAAATTGACCTTGCCGGCAATCGCACAACCGGGTCAGGCACCCGGAACCCTGGGAATAGCTTTGGGATACGGACGCAAAGTCGGTAAAATGAAAGATCCTGTGGGTGTCAATGCTTTTGTGTTTTCTAAATTGCAAGATAAAGGACGTGATTATGTTGCTGTGGCAAATCTCGAAAAAACCAATGAGACATATCCTATTGCTTCCACACAGACCCATTACACTATAATGGAAAGACACAGCATTATACGTGAAACAGATTTGGAGACATTTAAAAACTCTGAAAAAGAAGTATATAATCCGACACATGTATTGAAAACACATGAGGGCGACAAACCGGTGAGTGAAATATCTCTTTGGCGCGAGCATCCTTATGAAGCATCGCATCAATGGGGTATGTGCATAGACCTGAATGCCTGCATCGGTTGTGGCGCATGTGTTACTTCATGCATAAGCGAAAATAATACACCGGTGGTCGGAAAAGATGAAGTAAGAAGAATGCGTGAGATGCATTGGTTGAGGATAGATAGGTACTATTCTTCCGACATGACCAAAGAAAAGGCAAAAGAGCAGGGATTGGGCAAAATAGCCATGTACAGAGCAATGGAAGAACCCGAGGACACCGATGTGGAAGTTGTTTTTCAACCTATGATGTGTCAACATTGTAATCATGCACCCTGCGAAACCGTTTGTCCTGTTGCGGCTACAACACACAGTTTGGAAGGATTGAACATGATGGCATATAACCGCTGTATAGGTACACGTTATTGTGCAAACAACTGTCCATATAAAGTACGCCGTTTCAACTGGTTTAACTACATGGCTTATGAAAAATTCAACGATTTTAACCCTTCTCAAGATGAAACGGCAAGATTGGTCTTGAATCCCGATGTTGTGGTGCGTTCTCGTGGGGTTATTGAAAAATGCTCCATGTGCATCCAAAGAATACAAGAAGGAAAACTCAAAGCCAAATCAGAAGGCCGTCCGGTTAAAGATGGTGAAATTCAAACTGCCTGTGCAGCTGCTTGCCCAACCAATGCGATTACATTTGGTGATTTGAACGACAAAAAATCACAAGTACGCAAAGAGAGCGAATCATCAAGGGCTTACCGTGTGATTGAAGAAGTAGGTACCAAACCGAATATTTATTATCAAGTAAAAGTTAGAAACGGAATAAAAGTTAATGCTTAAAAATAGTGTACAATGCATAAAGAATCTGCAATAAGAGAACCGTTGATTTTGGGCAATAAAACCTATGCCCAAATTACTGAGGATGTTTTGAAACCCATCGAATCAAATGCATCAAAGTTATGGTATACGGTATTTACCATATCTGCATTGATAGCGTTGTATGGCATTGGTTTGATTGTATATTTGATCGGTACCGGTATTGGAGTTTGGGGGTTGAATAAAACCATCAATTGGGCTTGGGACATTACCAACTTTGTATGGTGGGTCGGTATTGGTCACGCCGGTACATTGATTTCTGCGGTTTTATTGCTTTTCCGTCAAAAATGGAGAATGGCCATAAACCGCTCTGCAGAGGCCATGACTATATTTGCCGTTATCATGGCTGCCACTTTCCCGGGCATTCACATGGGACGTTTATGGGTTGGATATTGGGTATTTCCCATTCCTAACCAGTTTGGTTCACTTTGGGTCAACTTTAATTCACCACTGTTGTGGGATGTTTTCGCAATTTCGACCTATTTTTCGGTTTCTTTGGTATTTTGGTATATTGGTTTGATACCTGATTTCGCCACTATCAGAGATTATGTAAAAAGTCCGGTAAAAAAGAGAATATACGAAATATTGAGCTTTGGTTGGTCCGGACGTGCAAAAGATTGGAACCGTTTTGAAGAGGTTTCGTTGGTATTGGCCGGATTAGCCACACCACTTGTGTTTTCGGTTCACTCTATCGTGTCTATGGACTTTGCTACTTCGGTCATTCCCGGTTGGCACACACCTATCTTCCCGCCTTATTTCGTTGCCGGAGCGATTTTCAGTGGTTTTGCCATGGTGCAAACATTGTTGTTGATCATGCGAAAAGCATATAAACTTGAAAGTTATGTCACGATTAAGCATATCGAATACATGAATATAGTGATTATCATCACCGGTTCCATTGTTGGTGTAGCATATCTTACAGAACTTTTCATATCGTGGTATTCGGGAGTTGAATACGAATCTTATGCATTTATCAACCGTTTCTCAGGTCCTTATGCATGGTCCTATTGGAGCATGATGACTTGCAATGTTATTTCTCCACAATTGTTTTGGTTCAAAAAACTCAGAACCAATCTGGCATTTACCTTTATAATGTCAATTGTCATCAACATTGGTATGTGGTTTGAGCGTTTTGTTATTATAGTAACTTCACTGCACAGGGATTATCTGCCATCAAGCTGGGGTATGTTTCATCCTACTTTTGTGGATGTAGGCATTTTCATTGGAACCATCGGAATTTTCTTTACTTTGTTCTTGTTATTTACGCGTGCATTTCCGGTATTGGCCTTGAATGAATTAAAAACAATTTTGAAATCAAGTGGAGATAATTATAAAAATTCAGCAAATCATCATTAATTCATAAATATATGAGCAAAAAGATAATATATGCCCTGTTTAATGACGACGAAGTAGTTTTGGATGTTTGTAAAGAATTGGTTTCAAAAGGGGTGTTTGTAAGAGATGTTTATTCTCCTTTTCCTATACACGGTTTGGATCCTGTCATAGGCATCAAAAAAACCCGTTTGGGCATCATGTCTTTTATCTATGGGATGATGGGGGTTACTCTGGCTTTGACAGGTATGTATTACATGATGATTTATGATTGGCCGATGATCATAGGAGGAAAGCCGAATTTCACATTTATTGAAAACCTTCCTGCATTTATTCCGGTCACATTCGAGTTTGGTGTATTATGTGCAGCACATTTGATGGCCATCACATTTTTGATTCGTAGTAAAGTTTTACCATTTTCAAAAGCCAGAAATCCATTTCCTGAAACTACCAACGATCACTTTGCCGTTGAAATCAGAGAAGAAGACAATCATGGCGTAAACATGGATGAAGTTTTGGAAATATTAAAAAATAAAGGAGCTGTTAAAATAGAACAAAAATAAAATATGAAACGATCATTTTACATAGGGTCATTAATTGTTTTGATTGCCTGCAAATCAGAACCCAACAGTCCCGGGTTTGAATATATGCCCGATATGTACAGATCGCCTGCTGTGGAAGCGTATGTAGATTATGGGCAAATCAAAGATCGTCCGAGGGAAGAATTGATGAATACTCCTTCGGCTCGCAAACCGGTGAAAGGAACCATACCCAGGGGATTTATGCCTTACCCTTATCCAAATACTGATGAAGGATATGAATTGGCCGGTCAAAATTTAGTTAATCCTCTTGCCATAAATGATAAAAATTTGGCGGAAGGTAAAGAATTATTCCGCATTTTTTGCAGCCATTGTCATGGAATTAAAGGGGATGGCAAAGGATCCATACAACATCCGGCTTATGGTGCCGTACCGGCTTTTACAGATACTGTAAAAAACCGCAGAAATGGAAGAAGTATGATGGATTTAAAGGCCGGGCACATTTATCATGTCATTACCTACGGATTAAATGCCATGGGTCCTCATGCTTCACAAATTTTGCCTGAAGAACGCTGGAAAATCATTATGTATATTCAGGCCGAAATACAAGGAAAGAAAAATATGATGTTGGCTAATAGCGGAGAAAATATTGTAACGGAAAATAACAAATAAAAGATTGAACGATGGAATATAAAATGTCAAACCGTTTGAGAAATGCTTCCATTTTGATGATGATCATCGGATTGGTTGCATTGGTGTATAGTTTTGTTACCGATCATGCTCCTCAAGGAGTCAATCATGAAAATTGGCACCATATGCGATTTTGGGCCAATTTGTTATTCAATGGTTTTTATTTTACGGGAATTGGACTTGGTGCTTTGTTTTTCCTTGCAGTGCAATATGCTGCAGAAGTAGGCTGGTCGGTAGTTGTTAAAAGGGTTGTGGAAGCTGTAAGTCAGTTTCTGCCTTATGGGGCGGCTGTGCTGGTGATTGTGTTCCTTGCGGCTACATTTCATGCAAATCATATTTACCATTGGTTGGACCATAGTTTAATTGATCCTTCTAGCGACAAATATGATCCGATCATTGCCGGTAAAACGGCTTATCTCAATCCGTTTTTCTTTTGGTTCAGGACCTTGCTTTATTTGGGTGTTTGGATTTATTTTATGAAATGGTTCCGCCGGGCTTCATTGGAGGAAGATTTGGTTGGGGGGACCGAGATTTATTTCAAAAGCCGTAAAATGGCTGCCATTTTTCTCGTATTTTTTGCTGTCACCTCTTCTACTTCGGCTTGGGATTGGTTGATGTCAATCGACACGCATTGGTATAGTACGATGTATGGATGGTTGACATTTGCAGGAATATGGGTCAGTGCAATGATTATGATTATTATCACCACATTATATTTAAAAGATCGTGGATACTTAAAAGAAGTCAACGAAAACCACCTCCATGATCTGTCAAAATGGATGTTTGCTGTCAGTTTATTGTGGTGTTATTTATGGTTTTCCCAATTTATGTTGATTTGGTATTCCAATATTCCTGAAGAAGTAGTTTATTACATTCCCAGATTGCATGAATTCAAAGGATTCTTTTTAGGGACTTTTTTCATTAACTTTGCCTTCCCGTTTTTTATCTTGATGTCAAGAGATGCAAAAAGACAACCCTTGTGGACCCTTCCGGTGGCTATCGTGTTATTTTTCAGTTATTGGCTAAATATGTATGTATTTGTGTATCCGGGAACCGTTGGCGAACCGTTGTTTGGTTTCGGAGAAATTGGCGTGATGATAGGATTTTTGGGTTTGTTTTTGTTTGTGGTGCACAAATCATTGGAAAAAGCAAAATTGATTCCTGTCAATCATCCGTTTTTGGAAGAAAGTAAACATATTCATATATAATAGAATTTAAATAAAAATCCATGAGTACAATAGTTTTTTTAGTAATTACGGTGTTGGTGATAGTGGCCATGGTTCAAATGGTTACTATCTATGACTTGAGTAATGTCATCAAAGGGCGTAATAGTTATGAAGTTTCAGATGCAACAAACAAAACTCAAGGATTCTTGTTTTTATGTTTTGTCATAGTTTATTTGCTTTCATTTTTTTGGCAAATTGCCAAATGGGGAAAATTTACTTTACCAGAGGCCGCCTCTGAGCACGGTCAAGAGATCGATTCCCTCATGGTGCTTACTTTAGTAATTATAAGCATCGTGTTTTTTGTGACTCACATATTACTGGGGTGGTTTGCATATAAGTATGCCGGGTCAAAAGACAAAAAAGCTCTTTATTACCCACACAATGATAAATTTGAATTGATATCTACTTCATCTGTAGCTCTTGGATTGACCATCATTATTTTGTATGGGTTGACAGTATGGAATCATGTGATGAAACCTTTGCCTGCTGAGGCCGACAAAGAAATTATTGAAATTTATGCTAAGCAATTTGACTGGACAGCAAGATATGCCGGAAAAGACAAACGTTTGGGCCGTGCGAATGTATACCTGATAGAAGGGGCAAATGCCTTGGGTGTTGATTCTACCGATGTCAACGCACATGACGACATTATCGTAAAAAGCGAATTTTATATTCCTGTGGGCAAACCGGTGGAATTTCGTTTTAGAAGCCAGGATGTCATTCATAGTGCATACATGCCTCACTTCCGTGCTCAAATGAACTGTGTTCCGGGTATGGTAACTACCTTTCATTTTACACCCAAATATACTACCGAAGAGATGCGAGAAAAAACAGCCAATCCGCAATTTGATTACATATTGTTATGCAATAAAATTTGTGGTGCAGCCCACTATAATATGCAAATGACCATTAAAGTGGTTACAATGGATGAATATGAAAAATGGCTGGCATCGCAAAATCAATTTATGGCAAGTAAATAATAAAAATTAAGATTATAACTATGAGCGTATTACATCACGATCCGAGAGAAGAAAACGATTTCTTGTTTAAGTATGTGTTTAGCATGGATCATAAAATGATCGCTAAACAATTTTTGATAACAGGATTTTTAATGGGATTGGTAGGTCTGGTCATGTCTACCCTGTTTCGACTGCAATTGGGATGGCCCGGTGAGTCGTTCACTGCTTTTAAGGTTTTACTTGGAGAAACATGGGCTCCGGGAGGAGTACTCGAACCTGATAAATATTTGGCATTGGTGACCATCCATGGAACCATCATGGTGTTTTTTCTATTGACCGGTGGTTTGAGTGGCACGTTTGCCAATCTTCTCATTCCATTGCAATGTGGAGCCAGAGATATGGCGTCTCCTTTTATAAACATGTTGTCTTATTGGTTTTTCTTACTCTCTAGTATAACTATGATTGCTTCATTGTTTGTGGAAGGAGGTCCTGCTTCTGCCGGTTGGACAGTATATCCTCCTCTCTCTGCTCTTCCGCAAGCCATACCCGGTTCGGGGTTGGGGATGACCTTATGGTTGATCAGCATGGCATTGTTTATCGTTTCTTCTTTGTTGGGTGGTTTGAATTACGTGGTTACAATCATTAACCACAGAACTAAAGGAATGAAAATGACCCGTTTACCTCTGACCATTTGGGCGCTTTTGGTAACAGCCATTTTGGGTATCCTATCTTTCCCTGTACTTCTTTCTTGTGCATTATTGCTAATTATGGACAGAAGTTTTGGAACAAGCTTTTATCTTTCTGACATATACATTGCCGGTACAGCTTTAGAATATAAAGGAGGAAGCCCTTTATTATTTGAGCATTTATTCTGGTTCTTAGGACACCCTGAAGTTTATATTGTTTTGTTACCGGCTCTGGGGATAACGTCTGAAATTATTGCCACCAATGCACGTAAACCCATCTTTGGTTACAGAGCTATGGTTGGGTCAATTCTGGCCATAGGTTTCTTGTCCATGATTGTGTGGGCTCACCATATGTTTGTCACCGGAATGAATCCATTTTTGGGTTCGGTATTTACCTTTACCACGCTCTTGATTGCCATTCCTTCTGCCGTGAAAGTATTTAATTATCTTGTTACTTTATGGAAAAGTAATATTCGCTATACTCCGGCTATGTTGTTTTCCATAGGACTCGTTTCAACGTTTATATCCGGAGGTCTTACCGGTATCGTTTTGGGAGACTCGGCTCTCGACATCAATGTGCATGATACTTATTTCGTTGTAGCGCACTTTCATATTGTGATGGGTATGAGTGGTGTTTTTGGAATGATTGCCGGTGTGTACCATTGGTTTCCAAAGCTTTTTGGACGCATGATGAACATGCCCCTTGGATACTTACATTTTTGGATCACTATAATTAGTGCTTATGGAGTGTTTTTCCCTATGCATTTTCTCGGATTGGCGGGCGTCCCCCGTCGTTATTACACCAATTCTGCCTTCCCCATGTTCGATAATTTGATTGACTTAAATGAAATAGTATCGATATTTGCCATTTTGGGCTTGGTCGGACAATTGATTTTTATATTTAATTTTGTGTATAGTGCCATCAGAGGGCCAAAAGCACCCCAAAATCCATGGAAAGGCAATACACTTGAATGGACTACCCCTGTGGAACATATACATGGCAACTGGCCCGGCGAAATTCCTACTGTATACCGTTGGGCTTATGATTATAGCAAACCCGGTAAACCCGAGGATTATGTGCCTCAGACAGTACCTCTCGAAGAAGGGGAAAAGGACGAAGGTCACTTATAGCATGAAAAAAATAATTTTCCGTGAAAAAAGCTGCCTGATTTATTGGGCGGCTTTTCTTGTTTTAAATATACATCCAAATCAACTTTTTTCTCAAGAAATTTATGAAAATAAAATAAAAAATTCGTTGAAAGAAAAAGGAACTCCACAAGTTAAATTAATCACTAAACACGGGTTTTATATCAACCAATATTTCAAAACTAACGGAATAAAAGCCGGAATCAGTCACCTAAAAATTTTTTCCTATGGATTGTCATTTCAATGGATATCGGGGTTTAAAAAAAGTTTGATTTTTGAAAATAATTTATGGGAAACACAATATCTATCCGCGTCATTATACTCAGATTTTGTTTTTCTTAAAACTCGTCATTGGATTGCTGCCGTTCAACCGGAATTATCTCTTGGACATATGACCATGAAAAACCTTTCGGCTCCTGAATTACGAAATTCTTTCCTCCTTGTATATGAACCATACATGCACATACAGTATGTTTTCGGGAAATTTTTTTCTATTGGAACAGGTGTGGGATACAGAGTAAAATTGGTTAATTTTGGAGACAAAACCAAAGGTATAAACTCCCCTTATTATTTGTTTAATTTGGGATTATTTTGGGAGGCCATAAAAAAAGAACTATAGCCAATGAATGAACATTTGGATCCGGAAGGAAAAAATTTTACGTTAAAGGATAAAGAAATTGAAAATATCCTCAGGCCATTGTCATTCCATGATTTTGCCGGTCAAGACAATGTTATCGGCAATCTTAAAGTGTTTGTCGAAGCAGCCAAAAAACGTGGCGAGCCCCTGGATCATGTATTGTTGCATGGCCCGCCCGGTTTGGGAAAAACTACCTTGGCAAACATCATTGCACATGAACTGGGAGTAAATATAAAAATCACATCTGGACCAATTTTGGAAAAGCCCGGAGATTTGGCCGGTTTGTTAACTTCATTGGAAGAAGGCGATGTGTTGTTTATTGATGAGATTCACCGACTTTCCAATATAGTGGAAGAATACCTTTATTCGGCCATGGAAGATTTTAAGATCGACATCATGATCGATAGTGGTCCGGCTGCCAGAAGTGTGCAAATTAACCTGAACAAATTTACATTAGTAGGTGCGACTACCCGTACCGGATTGCTCACTTCCCCACTGAGAGCCCGGTTTGGCATCAATTGCCGCCTGGAATTTTATCCTGCAGAGGTGTTAAAAAAGATAGTAAAACGATCGGCGGGGATTTTAGGTATATCCATTGATGATGATGCGGCATTGGAAATTGCATCCAGAAGCCGAGGCACTCCCAGAATTGCCAACGCCTTGCTCCGCAGAATAAGAGATTTTGCCCAGATCAAAGGCAGCGGTTCCATCGATCTTCCTATTGTGGAATATGGCTTAAATGCTTTGAATGTCGATAAAGGCGGGTTGGATGAAATGGATATACGTATCCTTCGCACAATCATAGAAAATTATAAAGGAGGTCCTGTAGGGTTGACAACGATAGCCACAGCAGTGTCAGAAGAAGCCGAAACAATCGAGGAAGTACACGAACCTTTTTTGATTCAGGAAGGATATCTTAAAAGAACTCCACGAGGCCGTCAGGCCACCGAAAAAGCATACAGGCATTTGGGCATTGCATTTCCGGGAACTGCCGGTACTTTGTTTGACTTAACCTGATGAAAAAAATCTCCAAACAACAATTAAAAATTTTAACAGATCTTGCCGGTCAGCTTGGATTTATGGAAATGTCCTGGCTGGATGCAAGAATAGATCTTAGCGAATATAAATCACATTATATCCAATGGTTACAAAATCATTATCATGGTGAAATGGAGTATCTAACCAATCATTTGGACAAAAGGTTTGCACCTTATAAGTTGATGGAAGGAGCAAAAACCATTTTTGTCTTTCTTCATTCTTATTTCCCGGCAAAAAATTATACTTTCAAATCTTATAAAATAGCCAGATATGCTTATGGAAAGGATTATCATAAGGTGCTAAAAAAAAAATTAAAAAAATGGGTGCAAATCCTTGAAGAAATGTGTGGCAATGTACAATATCGCATTTTTACCGACTCTGCTCCACTATTGGAAAGACAGATTGCCCAAAAGGCAGGTTTAGGATGGATAGGCAAAAATTCTTTGCTTTTAAATCGGAAATATGGCTCTTATTTTTTTATAGCAGAGGTGATGTGTGATGTCGAATTGGATCATTATCCGGAAAATTATCATCCCGATCCATTTCAATATTGTGGGAGTTGTACTCGTTGTCTGGATGCATGTCCTACGAATGCCATTATTTCCGAAGGGGTGATCGATGCCAATTTGTGTATATCGCATGCAACGATAGAAAGCAAACAATCAACCATTGACGACAATTTACAAGGAAAACTGTCCGGTTGGATATTTGGTTGCGATATATGTCAAGAAGTTTGTCCATGGAACAGATTTTCCATAGCACATAACGAACCGGCATTTTTTCCGGTAAATCCCGAAATGTTTCAATGGTCAAAAGATGATTGGAAAAACATGGATAAAAACACCTTTGAAAAAATTTTTGCCGGAACCCCGCTCAGGAGAATGGGATACAATGGTCTTCAAAGAAATATCAAGGGAAACGAATCCTAATTATTTTAGAAAAACAAATAAATACAAATGAAAAATAAAGCACACTCGGTTGAAGATTATATCAACAATCTGCCGGAAGAAAGAAAATCAATCATTAAAAAACTGAGAAAAGTTATTTTGGATAATTTGCCTGAGGGGTTTGAGGAAACAATTCAATATAATATGATAGGATATGTCGTTCCTCACACAATATACCCATCCGGTTATCATTGCAACCCCGACGAACCTTTGCCATTCATTCATCTTGCTTCACAAAAGAATCATATGGCACTCTATCACATGGGCTTATATGCAGACAAAAATTTGTTTGATTGGTTTTTGAAAGAATATGCAAAACAGATTTCCGGAAAACCAAATATGGGGAAAAGTTGCATAAGGTTTAAAAAAGAAAGCGATATACCCTATGTATTAATAGGTGAATTATGCAGACAAATAACACCACAACAATGGATTACAATGTATGAAACAATCATTAAACGAAAAAAGTGAATAAACCGGGCAATTTCCGTATGTTCATTCTAATTGGTCATTAGAATTAAAATGCATCTTTAGCAAAAAAACTAAAATAAATTGTCAGGTTCACTTGTCTTTCTATACTAATGGAAAGGAACTAAAAAATTTTCTCTTATGAAAAAAATATTTGCTTTGGAAGACAAATTTAACCATCTCAAGGATGTATCGTTATTTTTTGTCAGAATTGTGCTTGCATATGGATTTTATGGACCGGCCACGATGAAATGGTCTAACATCAATGGAGTGGCAGAATGGTTTTCAAGCATGGGATTACCCTTGCCCACATTGCAGGCCTACTTGGCTGCATCTGCAGAATTGTTGGGCGTGATTTTACTTCCTCTGGGTTTATTCACCCGTTGGATATCCATCCCTTTGATAATTACGATGATCGTAGCCATCAAAACCGTTCATTGGGACAATGGTTTTGAAGCTTCCAACAATGGTTTTGAAATCCCCTTGTATTATATGCTCATGTTGATGGTCTTATTATCGCATGGTGCTGGCAAAATCAGTATAGACCATTGGTTAAGAAAAAAGTTTCATTGATTTCATACTGAGTATTTAGTTCCTCCTGAAAAACCCGGAAACTTTCACTTTATTCAGTGTTTATCAATAACTTATTGTTGAAAAATAGGCAGGAAATTAACTGCA
>FWPU01003129.1_pt1 | contig 36460 bp, 39 predicted proteins | sample 2228361 | NCBI WGS metagenome assembly FWPU01 (sample SAMEA103939777, study PRJEB20133) | metagenome
TCAGCAGACTTTCGTTCTGGCGTCTTAGACACCGAATTCGATTCGGTGGCAACGGGGCGGCAAATTCTGCGTAATGCACCCTCCCCAACTCGTTGGCTCATTGCCCCACCGCGGCGATGAGAGAGATGCCCATGTCTCGTGCTGTTCTCCTCCCCTCCGTTGCGCTTTGCTTTGCTGTCCTCGTTCATGCGGCGGAGCAGAAAGTGCCAGAGTCCTACCAGAAGATGAAAAACCCGCTTCGACCCACCAAGGAGGTTCTGGCGTCCGCGCGCACTCTCTACAAAGACCAGTGCGCTATGTGTCACGGAGCAGAAGGCAAAGGAGATGGCAGGGAGACGAAAGTGAGGAAACTCAATCCGCCTCCAGCCAACTTCACCACCAAGCAGTTCGCCCAAAACTCGGACCAGTATATCTTCTGGCGAATCAGCGAAGGGGTGCCGCAGACTGAGATGACTACCTATAAAAAGACCATTTCCGAAAAAGACCGTTGGTCGCTGGTGTTGTTCATTCGTTCGCTGAACCCGAAAACCGGGCAGAGTCAGAAGTGATGTGACATACCCACCCCTGCAACCGCTTCATCATCTCACTATGCCTTCAGCAGCCGCGCAACTTTGCGGATGCCGGCGGCGATGTCGTGCACGTCCTCTTCGGTGTAGAACTCGCTCATCGGCAGCGTGACGAGACGATTCAGAACGTCTTGCGTGATGGGGCAAGTTGTTTCGTCGTAAACGATGCCCTCGCGCGCGTGAGGATGGTCGAAGGGGAAATGCGAGTCGCCGAACAGCGTCTGCGTGCGGACGGCTTCGTGGCAGAGGAAAATCGGCTTGCCGATGTAGTGCGGGCTGGCGGCGAGTCCTTCCGCCCTCATCGCCTTCGAGAATTCGTCGGCGGTGAAGGGCGCGCTTTTTTGTAGGATGAGACCGTAGAGCCAGTAACCGTGCTGGCAACCGTCCAGTAACTTCTGCGGGCGGACAGCAGCCACGTCCTGAATGAGTTGCGTCAGCAAATCGCCGTTGCGCCGTCGCCCCACCACAATGTCCTGACCCCTTCGCAACTGCGCGCACGCCACCGCGCCGGTGAGTTCGTTCATGCGGTAGTTCGGACCAAACACGACGTAACGGCGCGGTCCGTAGTCGGCGCGTTGCCAGCCTTTGTCGGCGAACAGCGTGCCGCGAATGCCGAACTCCTCGTTGTCCGTGACGGTGATGCCGCCGTCGCCGGCGGTGATATGCTTGCTTTGCTGCAAACTGAAGCAGCCGATGTCCCCGATGGTGCCCACGAACTTGCCCTTGTAGGTGCAGAAGTGCGCCTGCGAGCAGTCCTCAATGACGGTCAAGCCGTGTCGCTTCGCAATGTCGTTGATGGCGTCCATGTCACAGGGACTGCCGAACAGGTGGACGGGCATGATGGCTTTTGTCTTGGGCGTAATGTTCTTCTCAATGGATGCAGGGTCAATGTTCAGCGTGTCCGGGTCGACTTCGGCAAAAATGGGGATGGCGGTCTGGTAGAGAATTGGAATCACGCTGCCGATGTCGGTGATGGGCGCGGTGATGATTTCGTCGCCGGGGCTGGGGTTCAACATCCCGACAGCGACGTGAATCGCCGCCGTGCCGGACGTGCTGGCAACGGCGTATTTTTTCTCCATGATGCGAGCGAAATCGTCCTCAAATTGCTTCACCTTCGTCCCGCCCCAGCGGAACATGTTGCCCGAATCAATCACGTCAATAATTTCTTTGAGTTCGTCTTTTCCAACTTTCTTTCCCGACGGCAGCGGGCGCGTGCGCACCGGCTGTCCGCCCTCGATGGCAAGACGTTCTGTGGACATGATGACCTCCGGAGGGCTGTGGGGGAGTATGGGGGTCTGGAAGTATGGGAGTAAAAACCATCTCACCCATCCTCCCACACTCCCCTACTCCCACACTTTTCATCTCACCAACTTCTCCGCTTCTCGCTCCATTGCCTCTATCAAATCTCGCACCTGATGGGCAAACTCCTCGGCTTGTTCTTTCGTCAAATGCGGCGGCACGTCCACCGGCTCGCTGGCGACAATAGCGACGCGGGCGAACGGCAGAGGAATCATGAAGCGGTCCCACGTAGGAAGGAGTTTGCAGGGCTTCGCCGCAATGCCGACGGCGACGAGCGGACACCGCGCCAGCGAAGCGAGATAAATCGCACCGCTCTGGCATTCGTGGCGTGGTCCTGTCGGACCGTCGGGCGTGAAGGCGATGATGTGACCTTGATGCGCCACCCGAATCCCCGCTCGCAGGGCGGCAGTTCCTCCGCCCTTTGAGGAGCCGCGCACGACTTTCCAGCCGAAGTTTTGAAAAACCCGCGCCTGCAGTTCGCCCACGCGGCTGAGGCTAATCAGGGTGTAGTATCCGCGTCGCTGAAACAGGTAAATGGGCACCAGCGTTTTGTCGTGCCATCCGACAAAGACAGCCCCGCGCTTCGCCTGCTCAAAGCGCGCGAAAACGTCCAGCCCTTTGCAGCGTATCCGACAGGTGGCTGCCAGCGCTGAGACGAACAGCCACCCCATCTGGGGCAGCAAATAGAGCCTCAGTTCTTTGATCCAGGGAATTTCGGAACGAACGAAGTAACGACGCAGATATTGCAGCAGCGCATGACGCCAGCCACGCGAGCGGGGTTCGGCAATAGCGGAGGAAACCATATAAAGAGATAAGGGACGAGAGATGAGGGATGAATGTCGTTTGCTTTCATCTCTCATCTCTCATCCCTCATCCCTGCCGTGTTACTCTTTCACAATCCGCCGCGCGCCGGCATAGTGATTCGCGTAGAACTCTTCATCAAGATGGTTGACCGTCACCTGCCCGCCGCGGCTGGAGGCGTGGACGAACCTGCCGCCGCCGATGTAGATGCCGACGTGCGAGATGCCGCGTTTGTAGGTGTTGGCAAAGAACACCAGGTCGCCTTCTTTGAGTTCTTCTCGCTTCACGCGCGTGCCGAGGCTGAACAAGTCGGCGGCGGTGCGCGGCGATTTCATACCGTAAGATTTCAGAATGTGATAGACCAAGCCGGAGCAGTCAAACCCACGCGACGGCAGCGACGCGCCGCGACGGTAAGGGACGCCGCGATACGCCATCGCGGAATCCACCAGCATCCTGCCTTTTGCGCTCAACTCCGAGTCCGCCACGACGGGCATGGACTCCACCAACGGACGCGCCGCCAACGAGGGCATCGTCAGCAACTTCGCCAGCCGCGTGTTTGACTTCCTATTAGCAACTACCGGCGCGGAGTGCTCAACGTCCAAATTTCGCAGGAAGTCGTAGGTCGCCGGGTCCACGATGACCACTGACCACTGACCACTAACCACTGACCTTGTGACAGCGCGACCTGCGATCCGTTGTCCTGAGGTCCGCTGTCCGCTCGGCTTGGCAGGTGCGTTCTGCCCGGGGACCGACTTCTCCACAAACGTTACCGCTTGCACGAGAGGCTTGGGCGCGGCTTGGGATTTCCGCGCTGCCGCCGCCGGTTTGGGGGACTCTCGTTTTTGTGGGGGGGCTTGGGCAACCAGTGGCTTGGTTTTTTTAACTGGCGACAAAGCCGCAACGCGCTCCGGGCGGTCGGCTGCGACATACTTCCAGAGCACCCAGCCGACAATGCCCCTCTGGGTTTTGATTTTGTAAAACCCCGCCTGCTTGCCCAGAATTTTGACCGGCGCGCCCTGCACCAGCGCGACCACGCGATGTCCTGCTGACGCGGGTTTTTCGCGCACGTTCAGGACTTCGGTAGTTACCGTGCCAGTCGTGTAACGAGACGGAGCCGATTTCTTTTGCCTTGAGCGTGTCTGCGATGGTTGGTTCGATGTCTGCTTCGTTCTGTGCTTCTTTTCGGCGAACACGGCTGATGTCAACAAGCCCATCGCAACAGCCAACCATATCAACCGTCTCACCGGCGTGTAGCCTTTCCCTGACATTGCATCACCTCGTCATCCGGTAGTCTGCTAACTTGCGTGCTATTGTAACAGGAACTCAATGAAAAGTCAATAGACCCCGCAAAAGTTCTTGTCGGACGCGCCGAGATTCTGAGCGAAGCGAAGAATCTCAACTCCGGTGCGGTCAGAACTTTGGCATGAGGTCTATTGGACAGACGCGGAGACTGCCGGGGCAGGAGGGGCGGTGCCTCTCTGCCAGCCCCATTCGATGCCGCCCAGAGGGCTGGCACGAAGCCCCCCCCTACTTTTCAACGCTCACCCCGTCCGCGTCCGTCCATCTAATCAACGGGCACTGGAAAGTCGCGACCGAATCGCACAAGCCTATCAACCTCGACGCCTACACCGCGCAATGGACGGTGAACGTGCCTGCCGGAGAAAAGGTGACGCTGAGTGACGCGGTGGACTTGACGGAACGAGGCAACGAAAAGAGGAAAACGCCAGCGGAGAGAAAAACTATTTCACGCAAAGACGCAAAGAACGCCAAGAGTTTTTCAGACAGGATTGACAGGATGTGACAGGATAGTTTTCATGTTTCGGCATCTGAGCCTGTCGTTATTCTGTTGGATTCTGTTCATCCTGTCTGAAATTCCTTCGCGTCCTTTGCGTCTTTGCGCAAACCAACAATTGACGAGGAGACAAAATGGCAAAGACACTCAAAGTTGGCGTCATCGGCGTCGGTGGGATTGCCAGCACGCACTTTCCGGGTTGGAAGGATAGCCCGCACGCGGAGATGATAGCCTTCGCGGATTTGGACGAGAAGATTCTGAACCGCGTCGCCGACGCGCACGGCATTCAACTGCGTTACACGAATCCGAACGACCTCATCGCCAACAAAGACATTGACATCGTGGACATCTGCACGCCGAACATGTATCACGCGCCCTTAGCGATTGCCGCGCTCAACGCGGGCAAGCACGTCATCTGCGAGAAACCGCTCGCGCCCACGCCGAAGGACATCAAAAACATGATTGCGGCGCGGGATAAAAGCGGCAAACTGCTGATGACCGCGCAGCACTTCCGTTTCGTTGGTTCCGCGAAGGCTCTGAAGGCAGAAGTAGACAAAGGCATTTTGGGCGACATCTACCACGCCCGCAGTTGGATGCTGCGCCGTGCCGCAGCGCCCGTCCGCCCCGGCTTCATCCTCAAGCAGCACAGCGGCGGCGGACCGTGCATTGACATCGGCGTTCACATTTTGGACTTGACGCTGTGGATGATGGGCAATCCCAAGCCCGTCACGGTCACGGGCGTCACGCAGGCGAAACTCCACAAACTGCCCGGTGCGTTTAGCATCTGGGGTGGACTCATCCCGAAGGAGATGGACGTGGAAGAGTTCGCCGCCGCGTTCGCGCGGTTTGAAAATGGCGCGACGCTCATTCTCGAAGTCAGTTGGCTGTTGCACCACAAAACGACCGGCGAGGACATGCAGATGTGGCTCTACGGCGACAAGGGCGGCGCGCATTGGCCCAGCAACGAAATCTTCTCCACCAACAACGCCACGCAGCAGCAGATGAACACGCAACTCGTCCGCGCCGAAGGCGGCGAGGCGCACGCCAAAGAGTGCATGGCGTTCGCCGAATCCGTCGCCAACGGCAAACCGTCGCCGGTGCCCGCCGAACAATCGCTGGACGTGATTGCGATTTTGGACGGGCTGTATCGCAGCGCGGCGAGCGGAAAGGAAGTCCAGCTGAAGTACTGATGTCACTATCCGCGGATTACGCAGATAACGCGGATTCTTTTTGGTTATAAAAATCCGCCCAATCCGCGTAATCCGCGGATGAAAAGAAAATGGTTATCCCCACTGATGGCATGACTCTCCGCGAAGACACCACCTTCGCCCCCGGTGTTTATCATCTGCCCAACGGCATCACGATTGACGCTGACGGCATCACGCTGGATGGTAACGGGGCGGTGCTGATGGGCAGCGAGCGCAAAGGTCAAGGCATTCGTGTCAATGGCTCGTCCAACGTGACGATCAAAAACGTTCGCCTGCGCGACTACTATCACGGCATCCATGCGCAGGGTTGTCGCCACCTGACGCTGACGAACAACCAAATTACTTCGACGGCTGAAATTCCACCGAACACGATTTTTCTGGACATCTGGCTGGGTCCTGAGGAGGCGTATGGCGGGGCGATTTTTTTGTGGGAGGTCAGCGACAGCCTGGTGGCGGATAACGACCTTCAGCATCAGCAGAACGGTCTGCTCACTTACTTCTGCTCACGGCTGATAGTGCGCGGCAACCAGGCGAACTACAACAGCGGCTACGGTATCCATCTGTTCCATACTTGCGACAGTGTGTTTGAGGCGAACTCCGCCGACTACTGCTGCCGCTTTCATCCTCGCGAGGGCGGGCGGCACTACGGGCATATCGGCGCGGATGCGACGGGATTCCTTGCCGTTTACGGTTCGTGTCGCAACGTCTTCCGACGCAACACGGCGCGGCTGGGCGGCGACGGTTTCTTCCTGGCGGGGCTGACGCCCGACGGTCGAAAATTAGGCTGTGACGACAACCTCTTTGAGGAGAACGACGGCTCGCTCAGTCCCAACATTGCGTTTGAAGCAACGTTCTGTCGCGGCAACATCTTCCGCGATAACTACGCCGACCGCTGCAACTACGGTTTCTGGCTGGGGTTTTCGTGGGATACGACGATTGAGAACAACCGGATGGTGATGAACCGGCAGGCGGGCATTGCCGTCGAGAACGGTCATGGCTTCACCGTGCGCGGCAACACCTTTCAGGCGAATGGTCACGGCGTTTTGCTCTGGTCGAAATACGCGGAGAAGTTTGCGGAGTTGTTTCCCGAAAGTCTGACCAGTTACGACTGGCTGATTGAGAAGAACACCTTCACCCGCAATGGCAAAGCCATCCGCATCGCCGCCGACCAAGACCACGGGATTCGCCCAATGCCTTCTGAGTTGTGCGGCAAACCCGAACTCCGCCCCCACCGTCACACGATTCGCGGCAACGACATTCAAGACAACCGCATCGGCATCGAACTTTACAACGCGGATAAAACGATTGTAGAAGAGAACATTCTCAACCGCAACGTCGAAGCCAACCTGCGGCTGGACGACGCGCAGGAGACGACGGCGCGGAACAATCTCGGCTCGGCGGGGGGCTATCTGTGATGCGTGAGGCGTGACATGCCGCGTTTGACAATTGCTTTCCTTATGCTATAATTGCTTTCACCCGTTGCTCGTAGGGATTCCACAACGAGCCGAGGGGAGGCGATGTCGTCGTGGCGATACCATCGTTGAGCGAGGCGGCAAAGGCGAGGCTTCTGCAAATTGCGCGTGCGACGTTGGAGTGTGTGACGCAGGAGCGCGACGTTCCGAAGTGCGAGGTCATCGAACCTGAATTGATGGAAAAGCGCGGGGCGTTCGTAACGCTTCGCCATCAGGGGGAGTTGCGCGGCTGTATTGGGTTTCCAGAGGCGCAGAAGTCTTTGGTGGAGACAGTCATCGAGGCAACGGCGGCGGCGGCGACCCGCGACCCGCGCTTTGAGCCGGTGACGAAAGAGGAACTGGAAGACATCACCATCGAAATTTCTGTGCTGTCACCGATAGAGAAAGTAACGGACGTCAATCTCATTGAGTGTGGCAAACATGGCTTGATCGTGCGGCAGACAAAGGGGCGAGTTGTTTTCTCCGGCTTACTCCTTCCGCAGGTCGCCAGCGAGCACGAGTGGACGCGCGAAGAGTTCCTGTTTCAAACCTGTCTCAAAGCGGGGTTGCCTCCCCACGCATGGCAGGAAGGCGCGGAAGTGTTCTGGTTCACGGCGGAGGTGTTTGGAGAAGCGGACAAGTTGACAGGTTGAAACATGGGAAGGCTGACGTTTCCCCCGTTCCAACCTGTCAACCTGCTCACTTTCCAACGCTGCTATGAATCTACTGGCGGCGTGGCGCAAGATGATAGGCGTGACAAACCGCGTGCGTCCGGCATCGGGCGGTATGCGCCCCGTTGCGCCGGTCGCGTGGCAACAGGGCGACCTTGTCCTGCGCCAGTTTTCATTTGCCCATGATGCGGACATCGTGTGTTCTTTCCAGCACGACACATACACCCTCAACTTCCCCGGCTTCGTGGTCGACCAGCGTTTTCTCAACGCCTTCCGGCACGACCTGCGCCGGGCGGTGGACGACCCGACTCACGGGGTTTTCGTGCTGGAGAAGAGCGGACGCGTCGTTGGATTCCTGTGGATTGTCACTTACGAGAACGGCTGGACGGGCGAACACTACGGATACGTCAACAACGTTTACGTGGCTCCCGAAGCGCGCGGGCAGGGGTTGGGCAGACTGATGATGGATTACACCGAGAAGCACTTTCGGCAGCGCGGCATCACGCGCATACGCTTGACCGTCACCGCCAATAATGATGCTGCCGTGAACCTTTACAAATCGCAGGGCTACGTCACGGCGCGGTATGAGATGGAGAAGAATCTGACCACTGACCACTGACCACTGACCACAGGACAATGAGACCATAAAGGTCAGTAGGACAGCGCAGCAGAAATGACCGCACAATTTGTCATTTTGAGAGCAGTCGAAGGATGATAAGAGACTTCGGCTGCGTTGCTGTGGTCAGTGGTCTGCTGTTACGGCGTTGGAGCTTTGGGGCGTTCCTGGTCTGCCATGAGAATGAAATCTAAGGTGGCGTTTCTGACCCGCGCGTAGGTTTCATCGGGCACGTGTATGGTGAACTCCTTCCCTTTGCCCACTTCTAATTCTCTCACAACACTCTGCACTTTCTTCACGTTGAGCAAGCCGCATTTCATGGTGATAAACAGCCGGGCGGAACTGGCGACTTGCGCCGTCGGTCGGATGATGATGCCTTTCACTTGGTAGTCGTCGTAGCGCTCGCCGAACTGTTCGGCTTGTCCCAGATATTTCACCCGGAGTTTTGTGATTTTGTAAGGTTCCGTGTGATAGGTTTCCACCGTGTAAGAGGGTTGTTTGGCAGTTTCGGGAGGCAAAGCCGGAGGTGGCTGGCGGCGGTTGCGCCACGCGATCACCAACGTGACCAATGCGATGACCGCTAACGCGATGAGAATGATTCTGAACTCACTCACTTTGTAACGTTCTTCCATGAACGGGTCATTGTGAATCTCCGCCCCTTTTTCTGGCATGGTTGCTCTCCCCTCAGTTTGAGCGTTGAATTTTTACTGAAACCTTGTTTCAACGTAACTTTCATGCAGAGCATCCAATTGCTCGAGGGCTTTGCCCGTGCCGATGGCGACGCAGGAGAGGGGATCGTCCGCCACGTACACGGGAATGCCCGTTTCCAGGGAAATCAGTCGGTCGAGGTTGCGCAGCAGCGCGCCGCCACCCGTCAGCCAGATGCCGCGCGTGACGATGTCGGCGGACAATTCCGGCGGTGTGTGTTCCAACACCCACTTGACACGCTCCAAAATGGAGTTGACCGGTTGCGACAATGCCTCCCGGATCTCTTCGGAGCTGACGCACACCGTCTTGGGCATGGCATGAACCATGTCACGCCCTTTGACCTCCATCTTCATTTCGGTTTCCAACGGCGTCGCCGAGCCGATTTCGATTTTGATGTCCTCCGCCGTGCGGTCGCCAATCAACAGATTGTATTCGCGCTTGATATATCGAACGATGGCTTCGTCCATCTTCGCGCCGCCCAACCGCAGCGAATCGCTGATGACGATGCCGCCCAACGAAATCACAGCGATGTCCGTCGTGCCGCCGCCAATGTCCACGACCATATTGCCCTCAGGTCCGGTGATGTTCAATCCTGCGCCAATCGCGGCTGCCATGGGTTCTTCGATGGGATACGCCTCTTTCGCTCCCGCCGCGCGCGCGGCGTGCAGCACGGCGCGGCGTTCGACGTTGGTGACGCCTGACGGCACGCAAATCACGACCGTCGGCTTGAAGAAGCGCATCTTGCCGCCGCAGATTTTGCGGATGAAGTAAGCGAGCATCTGCTCGGTCACGGTCAAGTCGGCGATGACGCCGTCGCGCATCGGCTGGACGGCGATGATGTTGCCCGGCGTGCGCCCTAACATCTGCCGCGCCTCCTCGCCCACTGCCAGCAGTTTCTTGTTGTGGCGGCTGATGGCGACGACCGACGGCTCGCGCAGCACGATGCCCTTGCGCCGCAGATACACCAGCACGTTCGCCGTGCCGAGGTCTATGCCGAGGTCTTTGGAGAGTCCGAACACGCCAAACTGGAACGATGCAGGGAGACAAAGATACAAGAAGGCAAAGAATCGGTATACACGTTTGCCTCCCTGCCTCCCTGCCTCTGCGTTACGACACCATGCGGAGCGGCTGCGGCTCCTCGCCCAGTCGAACGATGGCAGCGCCTAATTGCTTCAACTTCTCTTCGATGCGCTCATAGCCACGGTCAATATACTGAACGCCGCCGACTTCCGTTTCCCCCTGCGCCGCCAGTCCGGCTAAAATCAGCGCGGCGCCAGCGCGGATGTCGGTGGATTCGACCTGCGCGCCCGTCAGCCGTTCCACGCCGCGAATGACGGCGTGATGGTTATCAACAACTGTGATGTCCGCTCCCATCTTCGCCAGTTCGTCGGTGTACTTGAACCGCGCGTCGTAGATGGTTTCTTCCATCAGGCTGCGCCCTTCGGCGAGGCATTGTAGAACGACGAACGCGGGGTGCAAGTCCGTCGGGAAACCGGGGAAGGGAAGCGTGGTGACGTCCACTGCCTTCGGGCGTTTCGCGCAGCGGACGCGCACGGAGTCTTTCAGGCGTTTGACTTCGGCTCCTGCCTCCTGAAGTTTATTCAGGAACACCGTCAGGTCGCCATGTGAAATCGGATGCACCGTCACGTCTCCGCCCGTCACCGCGCCCGCCAGCAAGAACGTTCCGGCTTCAATGCGGTCGGGAATGACCTCGTGCTCGCAGCCATGCAGAGCCGTGACGCCTTCAATCGTCATGGTCGCCGTGCCCGCGCCGTGAATTTTCGCGCCCATCTTGTTGAGGAAGTTGGCGAAGTCGCGGATTTCGGGGTCGCGGGCGGCGTTCTCAATCGTGGTGACGCCATGGGCAAGGCTGGCAGCCAGCATGACATTCACCGTCGCGCCCACGCTGCACCAGCGTGGGTCGAGGTAAATCGAAGTGCCTTCCAGTCGGTCGCAATGAGCAATGGTGTAACCGTGCTCGACCACGATGGTCGCCCCCATCGAGCGGAAGGCTTCATTGTGAAAATCCACGGGGCGCGTCCCAATCGCGCAGCCACCGGGCAAAGCGACTTTGGCGCGTCCCAATCGCGCCAGCAGCGGACCAGCGACGTAGTAGGACGCCCGCATTTTGTGCACTAATTCGTAGGGCGCAACGTGCGTGCGCAGCGTTTGAGCGTTCACCCGCACCGTGCCGTTGGAGAAGGACACCTTCGCGCCCAACTCGCGCAGCACGTCCACCATGTTGTAGATGTCGCTCAACGGCGGGATGTTGTGGAGAACACATTCCCCGTGGCTGGCTAAGAGAGTCCCTGCCAAAACCGGCAGCGATGAGTTTTTGCTGCCGCTCAGTTCCACCGAGCCTTTCAGCGGTGGACCTCCGGTGACATAGATCTTTTCCATAGTTCTCCCTCCCTATGTTTTATGCTACGATGTTACTGCGACGTTTGCTGCAATGAATTTAAGAGGCTTCGGAGATCACCACCTTATTGCAATGACCAATGCCCAATGTCAAATGTCCAATGTCCAATGAATGACTTGGCTCAATTGGTCATTGGTCATCAATCCTTGATTTTGCCCGCCGCTTTCAGTCGCGCCGCTGCGCGCAGGAGCGCGGCGCGGGCGCGGTCGGTGTCCACTTTTTCGTCAGTCTTTGTTCGCCCCATCAGGCGGTCTTTCGCCCGCTGCATGGCGTCGCGGGCGCGCTGCGTGTCAATCTCTCGCGAGAGTTCCGCCGTGTCTGCCAGCACGATGGCGCGATTGTTTGAAACTTCAAAGAACCCGCCGCTGATAGCCATGACGGTCTGCCCGCCGGCTGCTTCCTCTATCCGCAGCACGCCGGGACTCAAGGCAGCAATCATCGGCTGATGATTCGCCATCACGCCAAAATAACCGCTCAACCCCGGCGCGACAACCGACGTGACTTCCCCACTAAATAATAGCCGCTCCGGGGTCACGATGTCAAGGTGAAAACTCTTCTCTGGCATGGTTCTTCTCCGCGCGGAGATTTGGGTCGCGGAGGACCGCGACCCTCCCTCCGTGGAAACTCTTCTCTGGCATGGTTCTTCTCCGCGCCCGGTCTCTATCCTTCTGAACGACAAAAATAAAAATCGGAAGTAATGGAGTAATGGAGTGTTGGAGTGTTGAATGCTAAACAATACTCCAATACTCCAATACTCCAACACTCCATTACTCCATGCTGTTTACGCACTTCCGATTTGTTTCGCCTTCTCCACCGCTTCGTCAATCGTTCCCACGAGGTAGAACGCCTGCTCCGGGAGGTCATCATGTTTGCCTTCGAGGATTTCGCGGAAGCCGCGCACGGTTTCTTTGACGGGCACGTACGCGCCGGGGCGTCCCGTGAACACTTCGGCGACGTGGAACGGCTGCGAGAGGAACGACTGAATTTTGCGCGCCCGCGACACGGTGAGTTTATCCTCATCGCTCAACTCGTCAATGCCCAAAATGGCGATGATGTCTTGCAGGTCTTTGTAGCGCTGCAACACCTGCTGCACGCCGCGCGCGACTTGATAGTGCTCTTCGCCGACGATGCGCGGGTCTAAAATACGCGAGGTCGAAGCCAGCGGGTCGACGGCGGGGAAGATGCCGATGTCGAACAGCGAGCGCGACAACACGGTGGTCGCGTCCAAGAACGCGAACGTGGTCGCGGGCGCGGGGTCGGTCAAGTCGTCCGCCGGGACGTACACGGCTTGCACCGACGTAATCGAGCCGCGCTTCGTTGAAGTAATCCGCTCTTGCAGTTGCGCCATCTCGGTGGCAAGCGTCGGCTGATACCCCACCGCGGACGGCATCCGTCCGAGCAGAGCCGATACTTCCGACCCCGCCTGCGTGAAGCGGAAGATGTTGTCAATGAACAGCAGCACGTCCTGATTTTTCACATCGCGGAAATACTCCGCCATCGTCAGCGCCGTCAACGCGATGCGCAGGCGTGCGCCGGGCGGTTCGTTCATCTGCCCGAACACGAGGCAGGTGCGGCTAATCACGGGTTGCCCGTCGCTCATCTTCGACTCTTGCATTTCCACCCACAGGTCGTTGCCTTCGCGGGTGCGTTCGCCCACGCCGCCGAACACCGACACGCCGCCGTGCTGTTTGGCGACGTTGTTGATGAGTTCGGTGATGAGCACCGTCTTGCCCACGCCCGCGCCGCCGAACAAGCCGACCTTGCCGCCGCGCGGATACGGTTCCAGCAGGTCAACGACCTTGATGCCCGTTTCGAACTGCTCCGCCACCGTCCCCTGTTCGTCGAATGACGGCGCGGGGCGGTGGATGGGCCATCGCTCTTTCGCGTTGCACGGACCGCGCTCGTCAATTGTATTGCCGAGCAGATCGAAGAGCCGCCCTAACGTTTCCTCCCCCACCGGCACCGAAATCGGCGCGCCGGTATCCACCGCTTCTGCGCCGCGCACCAGACCGTCCGTAAAATCCATCGAAACGCAGCGCACGACATTATCGCCGAGGTGCTGCGCCACTTCCACCACCAGCGGACGCTCACGTTTGGAGTCTAAAATCTCAACCGCATGGTAAATTTCGGGCAACTCTTCCGACGGAAATTCCACGTCCACGACGGGACCGATGATTTGAACGACTTTGCCTTTGGCGGGCATGCGTCACACCTTTCAGTCTGATGAGAGATGAGGGAGGAGAGATGACAATACGTGGATGCCTCAACTTGTTGGGGATGAGTCTCCTGAACAAGTGCGGGCGTTCGACTTGAGTGCATTACGTAAAATTTGCAACCCTCGTAGGGAGGCGCTGCTCCGACGGAGGTGGGTCAGGAGGCAGGGGCAAATTTGACGTCCTGCGCCCCGCGGGAGCCCTCCTCCCGCCGAATCGAATTCGGCGTCTACAACGGCTGGAAAGCCTGCTAAAAGCAGGCTAGACCGCAAACGAGTCTGCTTTAGCAGACTTTCGTTCCGGCGTCTTAGATTCGGTGGCGTCCTCCGTCGTCTTAGACACCGAATTCGATTCGGGGGCAGCAGGGCGGCAAATTCCGCGTAATGCACCCTTCGACTCTTAATCATCCCTCATCTCTCATCGCTCATCTCTCATCTCTTATCCTTTCAGCGCTTCCGCGCCGCTGACGACTTCCAGCAACTCTTTGGTAATCGTCGTCTGACGCGCTTTGTTGGCGGCGAGGGTCAGTTCTTTGATGAGTTCGCCGGCGTTGTCGGTCGCATTGGTCATCGCCGTCATGCGCGCCCCGAATTCGGAGGCAACTGATTCAAGGAGTAAATGATAAATGCGCTGCTCGACGTAGCGCGGCAGAAGCGTCGTGAGCAGTTCCGGCGCGGGCGGCTCGAAGATGTATTCCAGCGCGCCTTCGGGCGTCCCTTTGCCTTCTTCGGCTTCCGCCTGTGGCGGTTCGATGGGCAGGAACTTGATGATTTGCGGGCGCTGCTGAATCGAAGAGACAAACTCGGTGTAGGCGATGTAAACTTCGTCCACCGTTTTGCTCAGATACAATCCCGTGATGGCGTCCGCGATGCGTTTGACCTCCGCGTAAGGCGCGTCCACGCCGATTTGCGGGAAACTTTCGTGAACGTTGTAATTGCGCTTGCGGAAGAACTCGGTGCTTTTGCGCCCAATCGTGATGAGGAGTTTCTGCTCCACCGCCAACCCGTTCACGAACTGCTGCGCGCGGCGGATGATATTATTGTTGTAGGAACCACACAAACCCTTGTCGCCCGCGATGATCACGATACCTGTCGCCTGAATCGGGCGGACTTCGAGCAGCGGGTGCTGAATCTGCGTGACGTGCGGGGCGAGGGTGCTCATGAGTTCCTGCAACTTCTCCGAATACGGCTTGCCCGCTGTCACGCGGTCCTGCACCTTCTTCAGCCGCGCCGCCGCGACCATCTTCATCGCCTGCGTAATTTGCTTGATGTTATTGACCGTCTTGATTTTTCGTCGGATGTCTCGAAGGCTGGGCACGGTGCCTCCTCATCAGGCTGCTGTTTTCTTGACGCGACGCTCCCGCTTGGCGCGCGCCTGCTTGAGTGGCTCGCGATTGACTATGACCTCAACCTCTTCCATCTGGTCGAGATATTCCGTCATGTCGTGAGTCTCTACGAACTCAGCGAACTCTTCCGGTGTCTTGAACTCAGGAAGTTGTTTTTTCTTTTTCATCGCTCTCACCGCTGGCTGAACCAGCGTCGCTCCGTATCGGTCATGTCACGGGCAGTCAGGACGTAAACGACCCCTTCGCCGATAAAGATGAAGGGGACGGTCAGATAGCGTCCAGCCGCTGTCCGACCTAAGGCGAGATAAGAATTATCTCCACGCGGACTGCGGCGGACGACAATCTCTTCCTCCTCATTCAGAAAAACTTCCTCAACCTCATCAGCAGAGACGGCGTGCTTGGCGGCGATTTTGTCTGCGACTTTTGCGCTCAAGATGACTTCATCTATTTGCACGGCGCATCGCTTCCATTACGGTTTAGGTTTTCTCTTCAGGTAGAGGGAACTTCGTCTTGAAATCCTCAATCGCCCGGCGCAGTTTGCCCTCCAACTCCTCGCTGAGGTCTTTGGTGCGCTCTAATTCGGCGACGACTTCGGGATAACGCTGATGGACATAGTGGAGGAACTGTCGCTCAAACTTCTGAATATCGGCAATCTCTACATCGTCGAGGTAGCCGTTCGCGCCGACGTAAATGCTCATCACCTGGTCAATCGTGCTCATCGGCGAATACTGCGGCTGCTTCATCAACTCCGTCAACCGCTGCCCGCGCGCAAGTTGTGCCTGCGTCGCTTTGTCCATTTCCGACGCAAACTGAGCAAACGCCGCCAACTCACGGAACCGCGCGAGGTCGAGTTTCAAGCCGCCCGCCACGCGGCGGTTTTTCATGGCGCGCACCTGCGCCTTGCTGCCCACCCGCGACACCGATAGACCGATGTTGACCGCAGGACGAATTCCCGCGAAGAACAGGTCGCTTTCGAGGAAGATTTGTCCGTCGGTAATGGAAATCACGTTGGTCGGGATGTAAGCGGAGATGTCGTTCGCCTGTGTTTCAATCACGGGCAGCGCCGTCAGCGAGCCGCCGCCGCGCTCCGCGCTCAGTTTTGCGGCGCGTTCCAGCAAGCGGGAGTGCAGGTTGAAGATGTCGCCGGGGTACGCCTCGCGTCCGGGCGGACGGCGCAGCAGCAACGAGACCTGCCGATACGCCCAGGCGTGTTTGGATAGGTCATCATAAACGATGAGGGCGTGCATCCCGTTGTCGCGGAACCACTCACCCATCGCACAACCCGCATAAGGCGCGAGGTATTGCAGCGGCGCGGGTTCAGACGAGGGCGCGCTGACGATGGTGGTGTATTCCATCGCGCCGTATTGCACCAGCGTTTCATAAACCGACTTCACGGTGGACTGCTTCTGCCCGATGGCGACGTAGATACAGTAAACAGGTTTGTCGGTGTTGTGCGTGTCCTTCTGGTTGATAATCGTGTCAATCGCAATTGCCGTTTTGCCCGTCTGACGGTCGCCGATGATGAGTTCGCGCTGCCCGCGTCCAATCGGAATCAAAGCGTCAATCACCTTGAGTCCGGTTTGCAGCGGCTCGTTCACGGACTGACGGTCTACGACGCCGGGGGCTTTGATGTCGACGTGGCGGTGCTCTTCGGCGACGATCGGACCCTTGCCGTCCATCGGGTCGCCAATCGCGCTGACGACGCGCCCCAGCAATGCCTTGCCGACGGGCACCTCCACGATGCGCCCGGTGGTGCGCACGGATGAGCCTTCTTCAATCTGTCGGTCAGAACCCAAAATGACGATGCCGACGTTGTCCTCTTCAAGGTTCAGCGCCATGCCGCGCACGAGGCGACCGTACTCGTCGGTTGCGCCGGGGAACTCTAACAGTTCGCCCGCCATACAGCCCTCCAAGCCGTAGGCGCGGCAAATCCCGTCGCCGACTTCCAGCACGGTGCCCTCGTCCACCATGTGGAGTTCTTTGTTATAGTTTTCTAACTCTTTCTTGAGAACAGAAGTGATTTCTTCCGGTCGAACTGCCATAGTCGTCTTCAAAGGGATGAGAGATGAGAGATAAGGGATGAGGGATAGGGCATGTGCCCTCGTCCCTCATCCTTCATCCCTTACAAGTTCGTCACTCTTATCTGTTTCAACCGCTCTTTCATCTGCTCCAAGTGCGACGTGAGGCTGCCGTCAATGAGGTGCCCGCCGACGCGAATGACCAAGCCGCCCAAAATGCGCGGGTCGACATCGGCTTGCAGTATGATGTCGCGTCCCATCAACTCTTTGAGCCGCTGAAGAATCATCTCGCGTTCCGCCTCGCTCAACGGGATGGCGGTGGTGACGCGGGCGGGCATTAGGTGGCGCAACTGATTGACGAGTTCGACGTAGCAGCGCTGAATGGTGGGCAGCAGCCCGGCGCGCTTGCGGTCAATGAGGAGCGAGAGGAAATCGCGCATCAAAGGGGAGTAGTCTGGCTCCGTAAAGAACTGCTGAACGAGTTGCTTTTTGCGGTCGCGGGAGATGCGGGGATGACGGAGAACGGCGAGAAGTTGGGGCACGGCGTCGGTCAACTCGACGGCTTTTTTCAACTGCTCGCCGACGTCGTTCACCGCGTCCGACGCCTGTGCCACGTCCAACAGTGCTTGCGCGTATTTCTGGGCGACTTTAGTGTTGACCATTTCCCTGCCTTATGATGGCTTTTTCAATTACGTCGTCAATCAGTTCACGGTGGGCGTGCTCATCCAGTTCGCGCTCGATGATTTTGCTGGCGGTGAGGATCGCTAACTCGGCGATCTGGTCGCGGATTTCGACCAGCGCTTTGTTCTTCTCGCGCTCGATTTCATCTTTGCCGCGCGCCACGATGCGCTCGGCTTGCTCGCGTGCCTGCGCCAGCATCTCGTCCCGCGCCGCCTGCGCCTCCTGCACGGCTTCGGCGATGCGCGCCCGCGCCTCCTCCTCAATCTGCGCGATGCGCTGCTCGTAATCGGCGCGCATTTGCTCCATCGCGACGCGCTTCTGGTCCGCCTCGTCCAATTGCCGCTGAATCGTCTTCGACCGCTCCTCGAACATCTGACTGACCGGACCGAAGGCAAATTTTTTGAGGATGAAATAGATGACGAGAAAGCCGACCGTCATCACCAGCAGCAAGGGCGGATTGATGCCCAACTGCTCCAGGATTGCTCCCACAATGAACTCTCCTTTCGCACGACAACAAGGACGGAGCTACGAGGGCAACCCTCTATGTCTGCCCTCGCTATGAGGGCAACCCTCTGTGTCTGCCCTCGCTATGAGGGCAACCACAGAGGGTTGCCCCTACCGTCCTCATCACTCCACTCAGGCCTCCGCACTTCGACGCGCCTCCTACTTAGGTGCCGCTGCTTTGATGGCTTCTAACACCTGATCCATAGTGGGCATCTTGCCTTGCAGCATGAAGAACATGAGCAGCGCGTAGATGACCAGCGACTCGACAAACGCGAGGGCGATGATCATACCCGTCTGAAGGTTGCCAGCGGCTTCCGGCTGACGCGCCATACCCTCCAACGCCGAGGACGCGACCCGCCCCTGTGCGTACGCTGCCGACAACACTGCCAACGGAAGACCAAACCCGATGACTAACGCCAACACTGCTAAGTAAGCCATATTGTCTGTCCCCTCCTTTCACCTAAGGTGAAAAGTTCATATTGAGTTAAGGGCTGAGGATTAAGGGCTAAGGGGCATGTGTCCATTGACCCTTTAACCCTTAACCCTTAACCCCTGTTTTTAACCGTGCGCGGGGGCGTGCTCCAGCGCGTGCGCGTGTTCGTGTTCGTGCCCATGTTCGTGGTCATGGTGCGGCAGGCTGAGGGCGATGTAAATGGCAACGAGCATGGAGAACACCAACGCCTGCACGCCGCTGGTGAACAGTCCCAAGAGCATCAAAGGCAACTGAAAGGGAATCGGCACGTGAATCGCATGAAACACGGCGACGGCCATTTCCGCCAGTTTGTGAATGACCATGTCCTCGCCGAAGATGTTGCCCAGCAAGCGGAAGCAGAGCGAAACGGGGCGGGCGAGTAAACTAATCAACTCAATGGGCAGCATCAGAATCGGCAGCCACCACATGAACCACGGCTGGCGGCTGGGCGAACCGGCGAGGTGGTCAATGAATCCTAAAATCCCGTTTTCGCGGATGCCGATGTAAACGGTGATGACAAAAGCGCACAGCGCCAGCGCCAGCGTCGCGTTGGTGTTGGCGGTGGGCGAAATCATGCCCGGCACCAACCCCATGAGGTTGAAGGAAAAGATGAGAACGAAGAACGTGCCGACGACGGGCGCGTATCTCTCGCCGCCTTCACCGATGATGCGACGACAGAACCCCCGAAATATCTCAATCACCATCTCGACGACGTTCTGCAAGCCGAGCGGGATGAGGTTGCGCCGACGCGAGCCGAGGACGGCGGCAACGGCAATGGCTATCATCACGGCGAAGGCGACGACCAGCCAGTCGTTATGCACCCACTCGCCGTGTTTGTCTTTGTAACACAACCCTAACGGGCGACTGATAAATTCCAGCCACGTTCCGCTTTCGCCGATGAAGACCGACCGTCCAGCGTGATGACCTTCAGACATATTAACAACCTAAGACAAGTTGCCCGCAGGATTCACGCCTGCCGACAACCTATGAAAACTGACACCAACTAAAAACCCCGGAACGAACGCGACGTCCGGGGCGATTTAAACCGGCTCCTCAGGTAATGTTTCGCTACCTTGCCGACGATGACCGCATGAGCGAGCAGAAAGCCGCCGATAAAGGCGAGGGGATTCAGCAGGTGATGCTGCGTGAGCGTGTAGAGCAGGAAGACAGTCAACCCGTAGCGCGCTCCAATGAGCACGAAGGCTTGGACGCCCTGATCGGCATGGGAGGGAAAAAAGAGTTTGCTGACGATGTAATCCTGCGACATCAACAGACCCAGTTCCATGACCAGTCCAGCGACGAAACTAAACGGGATATGAGGTTCAAAAGTGAAAGCAAGTCCAACCGTCACAACACCGCCAAGCCACATTGTCGCGCCGTACACGCGGCGTAAAAAATAGACGTCTGAGGCAGGCACAACTCACCCTTCACTTTCTGTTTGCGATGCGGAACAGCATCGCAAAAATTTGATAGAAGCCCCCGGCGGCTCCTAACAGAACACACACCGGCATGAAGAAAGAAGTCCCCCACCGAGCGTCCAGAAACGCCCCCAGCGCATAACCGCCAACCACAGAGCCGACCAACCACATCCCCGAACCGCTCATGACCAGCCATCCTGGAGATGTTTTCTTGCCATCGTTTTCCATCGGAATCACGCCCCGCCTCGCGCGGGGCTGTCCCCTTTTCATCTGGCTATGATACCTGAAATCCCTCCCCCTGTCAACCCTCTCAGAGAAATTTTTCACAAGAGACGGGGATAAAATTTCGTAATTGAACGTATCAAAGAAATCTACCGCTCCTCACACCGTTTTCAGCGCCCACTGCCGCAATTTCAAAGACGTTATCGTCAGCAGCACGCCGCTGAGGGCGACGTGCAACAGCAGCGAGAGTTGCCAGACGATAAGACCTTTTTCCGAGTCGTAGCGCAGCCCTTCGAGCATGGCGTGCAGCGGACTCCAGAGCAGCGCCCACGTTGGCACCTGGTAAAACTGCGAGATGTGCGGGGCAATTAGAAACGCGACGCCGGGCAGCGTGAGAAACGCAAACGCGGAGGTGGTGGACTCCACCGAACTGCGGCACAACAAAGAGAACGTCAGCCCCACGAGCACGCAGGTAAAAGGGTAAATAAACATCGCCAGCAGAACGTGCAGAACCGCCATCCACGAAATCACTTTGCCTGCTGCCAAAATGAGAGCGCAGTCGAAGAAATAAAGGGCGAACGGCATCAGCGGACGCAGCGCCGCCGACGCTTTCGCCAGCACAATCTCGCGGTTGGTCAGCGGCGTCGCCAGCAGCAGTTCCAGCGTTTTCATCTCGCGCTCTTTGGCGATGTCCAGCGCGGCAACGAGGGTGGGGATGAGCGTGAGGATGAACATGCCGATGAGAATGATGGACGAGCCGAATAAATTCATGGGTTTGCCGACGGAGAACGCGTAGAGAGTCGCGGGAATCGTGTAGATGGCGAAGAACAACCACTCCACCACCGTTGGCGCGTGATGTCGGGCGTAGAACTGGCTGACGGCGTAAACGGGATTGAAATACCTGACCTCTGGGGATGCCTGATAGGGAAATGCTTCGCGGCGACGGGGGGCGTGTTCGCCCAGCCACCTCTCATCCGGCATCACGTCTTGCCAGAACGCCTGGCTGTGTTTGCGGAGCGCGCCCACTCCGAACTGCAACGCGACCCCGCTGACCGTTCCGTAAAACGCGATGGTGCCCAACCACAGCCATTCGCCGGGGGTTGCGGCATTGAGCAGCGACTTGGAAGGATTGAGAATCTCACCCACGTTCCCCATCAGCGCCGCCTGCCATGAACTGAGGTATTTGCCGATGGCTCCCGTGACGGGACGCAAGACCGCCCACAGCAAATAGCCCAGCGTGGCGACGTAAACGAGCACGATCCACGACGGGAAATGCGTGCGCGTTCCTTGCATGCGGCTGCCCAGCGACTGCGACTCGGTGAACTCCCCCAACGCCGAGGCGACGGCGATGAACGCGATGATGGTCAGGTTCAGAGAGCACAGCCGCGATGCGGGCAGGCTATCCATCTCCGCCGCCAGACACTGAAGGGGAAGCGTAGCGACCAGCAGCATCACCGCAATGCCGAAGCCGACGAGCGTGCGCGAGACGACCAATTCCCAAGCGTCGCAGCCCGTCAGAAGAACTTCCTCCAGCCGTCCGATGCGGGCGTCGCGGCGAATGGTGACGCGCGTCCAGAAAAACGCGATGACGCACGCGCACGCGCACTGCACGAGGGCAAAAGCGAGTAGAGGATGTCGAACGGGAGCCACCGGCTGCGTCCAGCCCAAAAACAACAACACCGCCCCAGTCACGGATACGTACGCGATAATCAAGTATCCGAAAAACCGGCGGCGCCCCACCCAGCGCAAATTGTGCAAGGCAGTAGTGATAATGAGGTCCAGTGACTGCCGCACGTCCCGCGATACGCGCTCCCACGGGCGGAGTGCCTTTGCCGACTTGTCGAGCATCCCGATAGACCGGGACATACTCGCCTCCCTTTCCCCCCCCGATTCTCCTGTGTTCTCCATTATAACTGGATAGGGAAAGATTGGCAAATGGGACTACTCAGCAATGATCGCGCCGTCCACGTAGATTGGCTCCTCAATCCCCGTCAGTTTGGCGTAGTTGCGGATGCGTTCCAGCAGCGTCCCGGAGATGCGGTGTCCCGAGGTCACGAGCAGTCTGCCGTCGCGGGTCTTGACGTCGGAGGTGAGGACATGCCCGATTTTCAGTTCTTTGACGGGTAGTTGCACACCTACGCTTTCCGTGGGGGTGAGCGTCGGCGTGGCAGCCACGAAGGTTATGTAGGCTGCCTCCAACACCTGGGGGTCATACCAGCCGTCGCGGGTGCGCATGTGCCCCAGCGCGCTGGCTCGCGTCAACCCGCTCGCTTCGAGGTGCGCCATGTCGGCGATGACTTTCAGGATTCTCGCGCCCAGCGGGATCTTGTCGCCCTTCACTTCATCGGCGGGGAAGCCCGAGCCGTCGAAATGTTTGTTCTGATAGAGGATAATCTGCGCCACCGATTCGAGGCGGGGGATGTTGATGAGGAGGTTGTGTCCAATCTGGGGGACGCGGGCGAGCATAGCTTCTTCTTCGGGTGTGAGGTGTTGTCCGGCACGCACTTTGGCGGTCAGTTGCGACGGGATGGTGACGTTCCCGATGTGCGACAACATGACCGCGACTTCTATCTCCCACGAATTGGGCGCGTTGAGAGTTTGGGTCAGCGGGCGCAGGAATTCGCGCAGCATGGCAGCGCGACCAAACGCGCCGGGGTCCACCATCGAGAGGATTTCGGTCAGCACTTTGACGCTGCCGCTCAACGTGTTCTCCAACAGGTCGCGCTCCGCCTTAATCAGATGGTATTGTTCGATGCCCGCCTGGAGCGTTTTGGCTAATATCTCCGGCGGACAGGGCTTGGTCAGAAAGCGGAAAATGCCCCCCTCGCGCAGGGCGTCAATGGCGGTGTTCAAGTCGGCGTTGCCGGTCAGCATTATACGCACGGTGTCGGAGGCAATCTCTTTGGCTCGGGAGAGAAACTGAACGCCGTCCATGCCGGGCATCCGCATGTCCGAGACGACGACCGCGTAAGGTCCCTGATGGATGAGCAATTCCAGCCCTGACTCGCCGCCCAACGCCGTGTCCATGTTGAACTGCTTCCGCAGTTGTCGCTGATAGCCCGACAGGATATTGGGGTCATCGTCCACAAATAGAATCTTCTCAGTCATTTCTCCTCTCCTTCTTGCCGGGCTGTCTGGCAGATGTCCCGCCAAACGTCCAGCCGATGGGTTAATCTTAACTCTGAGAGATACTCCATATCTAATACCGGCGCGACCTCGTCATTGGCAGGGCGCGTCTCGTGCTCCAGCGCGTTCGCCACGTGAACGGCGGTCAGCGGACTGAACTTGTGGTCGAGGCAGCAGCTGGGACAGGAGTGGTAGGCAATGGCTTCTACGATGGGGTCGGGCAGCCCCCACAACCCCAACAGATAGGCTCCCACCTCCGCGTGGGTCGCGCCCAACGTTTCACGTTCAACCTCGGACAGTGGCTTTTTTTGGGCGTGCGCCAGAGCGAGCGTCTGGCTGTACTTGTCGGGCAGGTCTACCGCGAGCACCAACTTTCCGACGTCGTGCAGCAGCCCTGCCATGAAAGCGTAGTCCACCGTTTTCGGCTCTGCGCCTTCGGCTTTGGCGATTTGCTTCGCCAGCGCGCCGGTGAGGCTGCTGTGCGTCCAGAGGGATTCAATGGAGAAGTTCTTCAATTGGGCGCGGTCGAACTGCGAGAAGATGTTGACGGACAGCACCAGCGCCCGCACTGTGTCCACGCCTAAAAATATGGCGGCTTCCGACGGGCTGCCGACGTGCCGCCGCAACCCGAAAAACGCGGAGTTGACCAACTGCAAAATCTTCGCGCTCATCCCTACGTCCTTGGCGATAATCTGCCCCACCTTTTGCAGCGACCCGTCGGGCGACTGTAACTCCTGCATCACTTCCACGTAGAGCGACGGCAGGCTGGGCAGCGAGTTCATCTGCGCCACCAACTCTTTGAGCGTTTTGCTGGCGAGCAGTTCGCGCAGCCCGCACGCCTGCGCCACGGTGTTTTTCAGCGTGTCGGCGTCGCAGGGCTTGGACAAATACTGGTGCGCCGCGCCGACCGACCGCAGGATGCTTTGCTGGTCGGAGTGCCCCGACAGGATGATGCGCACGACCTGCGGATGGTGCTTCATCACCTCGTTGAGCAACTGCGCGCCGTCCATGCCCGGCATGCGCATGTCGGACACCACCACATCGAAAGAAGATTCCGCAAGGAGTTTGAGGGCTTCCTGTCCGTTCCCGGCGTAAGCGGTCTCCCACTCGTTGCGCAAGGGGCGCAACATGCGCTGCAGTCCTTGAAGGACGTTCGGCTCGTCATCAACGAATAGGATCCTTCTCATCTCTTCCTCCTTTGCCTGCGTAGAGACTGACACCCGCAAGGGATCAGGCTACACGAACTGCTGGACTTGCGCCTCTGCGCCGATTTCATCCGCAAATTGAGAGCGAATGGAGCGACACTCCTCAATACACCTCTCAAAACATGCGAACACTTGGGGGTCGAAATGTTTGCCGACCTCGTCCCGCATGATGCGGAGCGTCTCGCTTTCGGAGAAGGCGGGTTTGTAAGAACACTCCGACCTCAGCGCGTCGTAAACGTCGGCGATGGCGACAATGCGCGCTTCCAACGGGATGTCCCCGCCCGCCACGCCGCGCGGATAGCCTGTCCCGTCCCACCGCTCGTGATGGTTCAGCGCAATGGAAGAAGCCATCTCCAGAATGGGATTGCTGTCCCATGAGGTCTCGTCGTGTCCGTTCCCATTCCACCAGAGAAAAGCGCGCCTCAGTTTGGGGTCCTGCTGAAGGATCTTCGCGCCAATCACCGTGTGCTGTTTCATGACTTCCCATTCCTCAGCGGTCAGGCGTCCCTTCTTGAGCAGGATGCTATCGGGGATGCCAATCTTCCCGATGTCATGCAAGGGGCTGGACAGGAACAGCGTCTCCGCGAACTCGCGCTCCATCCCCATCGCCTCCGCCATGACGCGGCAATAACAGCCGACGCGGACGACGTGATTGCCCGTTTCTTCGTCCCGAAACTCCGCTGTTGCGCCCAACCGCCAGATGATTTCCAGGCGCGAGTCCATCAACTGCTGCGTGCGTTCTCTGACCTTCTGCTCCAGCAGCGCGTTCTGGGCTTTGATTTCGTCCTGATAGGACTTCAAGCGCAGCACGCTCTCAAGGCGCACCGTGAGGTCTTCCTGCTCCACCGGCTTGTTGAGCAAGTCGGTCGCTCCCATCTCCAATGCGCGCCGCTTGAGGTCGCGCTCTTTCAAGCCGGTGAGCATAATCACGGGCACGTCTCTCGTCCGCTCCGTCTCGCGGATGCTCGCCAGCAGGCTGAAACCGTCTCTGAGCGGCATCATCACGTCAGAGACAACGGCATCGAAATCCATCTCGCGCATTTTGTTTTCCGCTTCGTCCACGCCGTTGGCGAAGTGCATGTCCCACACCAGTCGCTGTCGGCTCAACATGCGCCGCAGCCCGTCTAAAAAGTTGGGTTCATCATCAACGAAAAGAATGCGCCTCTTCATATATTGGGGCAATGAGTCAATGAGTCAATGGGTCAATGGGTCAATGGAGTGATGGAGTGATGGAGTGATGGAGTGATGGAGTATTGGAAACATCAACACTCCAACACTCCATTGCTCCATCACTCCATGCCATCATTTGACTCAAGTTACTCCGCCGTCTTGTCGCTAATGGGCAGCCGAATGATGAACGTCGTGCCCTTGCCCACTTCGCTCTCCACGTCAATCGTTCCGCCGTGCTTTTCCACGACCACGTTGTAAGAAATCGCCAGCCCTTGCCCGGTCCCTTTGCCCACTTGCTTGGTGGTGAAGAACGGATCGAAAATTTTGGGAATCACGTCCTTCGGAATCCCCGTACCCGTGTCGCGGATGCGCACCTCCGCCCAATCGCGTCCCCGATGATTGGGGTCTTTGACGTGCCGGGTGCTAATGGTAATCGTGCCCTTGCCATTGGAACCGTCGCCCACCACGTCGGCGATGGCGTGAGCGGAGTTGACAATCATGTTCAGGAACACCTGATTCAAGTCGCCCGGCAGGCAGGTCACAAACGGGAGATTCGGGTCGAAGTCCGTTTCCATGTCGGCGACATACTTCCACTCGTTGCGGGCGACAGTGATGGTGCTTTCGATGGACTTGTTCAGGTCAATGGGGGTCTTCTCTTCCACGCCGGGGTGCGAGAACCCCTTCATCGCCCGCACAATTTTCGCCACCCGTTCGACGCCTTCCAGCGATTGCTTGATGGCAGCGGGAATCTCTTCCATGAGATACTCGACGTCCGCTGTCTGCGCAGCGGATTCGACGTCCTCAATGAGTTCGGGAGTGATGGTGTTTTCCTTGCTGGCTTTCAGGAGTTGGTCATATTTTCCCAGCAGGGTCGTGACGTCGCCAAAAGCGTCTTGCAGGAAGCGGATGTTGTCGCCGACGTACTGCGTGGGCGTGTTAATCTCGTGCGCGATGCCCGCGGCGAGGCGTCCGATGGACTCTAATTTCTGCGACTGCGCGAGTTGGCTCTCCAGAATCCGGCGCTGCGTGATGTCCGCCCCTAACAGCAGAAAGGCTCCATTCGGAACGGCACGGAGTCCGTTCCCTACTTTGGTGTGGTCTTTGATGGGGTTGACCGTGATACCCACGAACCCTTCCTTCCCGTCCGCGCGCGTGAAACGGATGTCGTCCAAACGGGTCGGCTGGTCTTTTTTGCGGCATCCCTCGATAAGGGGGCGCACGGCGTTCCAGTCCCAGGGGATACCCACCTCGTAAAAAGGTCGCCCGACCGCGTCGGCGGCGCGGATGTTGAAAATCTCCTCCGCGACGTGATTCCACTGGGTCACTCTGTCGTCTTCGTTCACACCAATCAGAATGGACGAGATGGCTGCCAGCACATTCTCGGTTTCCTCGTGCGCTGTCTGCAGCGCCTCCTCAGCTCTCTTGCGCTCGGTGATGTCCCGCGCAACGTAGATGGCTCCAAAGACGTCTCCGCCGTTCTGACGCAGCGGCGACGTGGTCACTAAGAAGTCCCCCCCCAAGCGGTCGCTGCGGATTTCCTGCGTATGGGTCGCGCCAGATGACCACTGACCTGTTGTCCTGTGGTCTGTTGTCCCGTGGTCTGTGGTCAGTTGTCTGTAGTCCACTCCCGCCAAGTCGCCTCTGGTCACCCTCAACCGCTCTGCCATCGCCTGATTGCAGCGGACGACGCGCCCCTCTCTGTCCAACACCGCGATGAGGTCCGGGGAGGCATCGAACGTCATCTCCCACTCGGCGGCGATGCGCTCCATGAGGTAACTGCGCCGCAGCACGCGCGCGTGCTCCACCGCCTTCGCAATCACACGGCGGAACGCCGCGCCGTCCGTGATGGGCTTCGACAGAAAATCATACGCGCCCAACTTCATCGCCTCCACCGCGCTGGGCACGTCGCCGTGCCCCGTCAGAATGATGGAGACCGTCTCGATGCCCGCTTCCTTGATGGCGGAAAGAAGCCCAATGCCGTCCAGTTCCGGCATGTGGAGGTCGGCAACGACCACGCTGAAATCGTTCTCCCGCAGCGCAGAGAGCGCCTCCACGCCGTTCGACGCCGTGTGACACTCGTAGCCGTCTTTCTGTATCAGTGTCCGCAGCAGCAGACGAACGCGCTCTTCGTCGTCGACGATGAGGATTTTGGTTGAATCATTCATACCTTAGGTCAATGGGTCAATGTGGTCAATGGGCCAATCAAATGAACCGATTGACCCATTGACCACATTGACTTACCTGTCGCTATTGTGCTTTTACCTCAACGTCATTGTCGGTTGACAAACGCCAACATCTTAGTAGTGATCGCCCGCCGCAGCGCGGTCAAGGGGTTGGGCTTGCTAACAACGAGGTCGACCACAGGAGGAGAATGGCTAATCGTGTCCAGCAACTCGCTGAACCCCGTCGGCAAAATGATAGGGGTGTGGGGGGCTATCTTTTGAAATGGCGGCGGCGACCTCGCCGCCGTTCACTTCGGGCATCAGCCAGTCCGTGCCCTCCCGTATCTTCGCTCGTTTGACGCGCTCTCCGCGAGATGTTATCATTTCGGCAGCATGGAGCGGGCGTCCCGTTTTGATGAGACTGGACGACGCACTCCCTTTAGGTCTTTCGCCCCCCCCGACTTGTCGGGGTTGTGATGTAGAATGAGTTTATCCGTCCACCAAATCTGCGGTATTTTTGGGGGAAAACGCAATGTTCAAAACGAGCGCACGTCAATTCAGCCTCATCAGTATTCTGTGGCTGCCAGTCACGCTGTTCTGGAGCGCAGTGATGTCTCAGGTGCTTGCCGAGCGGGTGGAGCACTTTACGGGCGAACAGAAGGGACTTTACATGGCAGTCATCGGGGCGGCCGGCGCGGTCGCGGCGACGGTGGTTCAGTTGGTCGCCGGACCGTTGAGCGACAACTGCTCCCACCCGCGTGGGCGGCGTTATCCGTTCGTTCTCTGGGGTATTTTGCTGAACACGATTCCTCTTCTGACGTTTGCGTTGTCGCGTTCGTTCGTGGCGCTAATGGTGTCGTTCGTGTTCATTCAGTTGTTCGTTAACCTTGCCACCGGTCCGTTCCAAGCCATCATCCCCGATCTCGTGCCGCCGGAGCATCAGGGCAAAGCCGCGGGCTGGATGGGGTTCTGGACGCTCATCGGACAGATTGCCGGGCTGATTCTGTCGGGACTGCTGTTAGCCAAAGGTGTTGTCAATTGGCTCACGGGTCAGAAACTCCCGCCCGACCAAGAAGCCTCGGCGGGCGTTCTTCTCATCTGTCTCATTTGCGGGGTGGGGTTGCTGGTCTGCCTGTTCATCAACCTCCGAGCCGTGAAAGAGAAGCCGCTGCCCCACAGCGCCGCGCTGCCGATGTCGGCGGCGTTGCGCGAGGCGTGGGACCTGCAACTGCGCCGCTACCCCGACTTCGCCAAACTGCTCTATTCGCGCTTCATTATCAACATGGGCATTTACACGGGGATTGAGTTTTTGCGCTACTACGTGCAGGATGCTCTGCCACAGAGAGGCGACGTTGCTATCGAGACTATGTTCATCGCCTTGGCGGCGACGTTGGGCGGCGTTCTCGGCACGTTCAAGGCGGGCAGCCTCGCCGACCGCACCAGCAAGCGCACTCTCATCTACGTCTCCTGTGGTTTCGCCGCGTTGGCAGCGATGCTGTTCTGCATCACGTCGTCCGTCTGGGCAGCGCGCGGCATCGGCTTCATTTTCGGCATCGGCTATGGCGCGTTCTGCACGGTGGACTGGGCGTTCGCCACCAACCTCATGCCGCCAGGGAAAGAAGCGAAATACATGGCAATTTTTCACATCGCCTTCACCGTGCCGCAGGTGCTCATCCTCGTGTTAGGCGGCGTGATTGGACACCACTTCGGCTACCGCACAGTATTCTGGACGATTCCCTTCTACCTCGCCCTCGGCACGGCGATGATTTCAAAGGTGCGGGAGAGGCATGAGATTCCCGTGAGCCGTGAGCCGTAAGCATTTCGTTCTTTCCCCATGACGTTAAAGCGCTGACGCCACCCATATTATAGATTACATCCTTGTCGTTCTGATGGTTTGACATAGACTTCCACCGGCTGAGACGCGCAATGTGCGCTGCGACGGACGCAGATTTACTGGCTCTGCGTTGCCTGCCCGCGCTGCAACCGCGCCTGCTTGCGGCGCTCTTTCAGGCGCTCCTCGCGCCGCTTGCGACGACGGCGAAGTTCCTTCTGACGAATGCGACCCACGCAAACCTCCCCTCACGACGGAGTGGTGGAGCAATGGAGTGATGGAGCATTGATGTTACCCATTACTCCATCACTCCACTACTCCATTACTCCATTACCCCAACGTCACTGCTCTTCCGGTCTGCGCCGACTTGTTCGCCGCCAGCGTGACGGCCAGCGTTTTTACGGCGTCGGCGTAGGATGATTTGATGTGCGATTGCTTTTTCGTTTTGACTGCCTTCACAAAAGCGCGGTCGGTTTCCAGGTGACCGTTGACCGCGCTGCGGAATTCTTCGGTGTGCCGTCCTTCGACGATGCGCAGCGAGCCGCCGGTGAGCTCGAACGTTTGCCCCCGTGTCACGATGTGCAAGGAGACCGCGCCGCCCTGTGGCATCATGCAGGAGGTGTTCATCGTGCCGACAACGCCGTTTTCAAATTCCATCGTCAGCGTTGTCACGTCGGGCACGTTGTTGTTCTCCACATCGGTCATCGTGCGCAGCGCAGCGGCGCAGTAGACCTTCCTAATCTCGCCGACGAGGTAGCGGGCGAGGTCCACGATGTGCGTGCATTGCTCCACAAGTTGCCCCCCCGACTGCTCCATCCGCCGCCACCACGGCACCATCGGCATCCCGCCCATCCAGTAGCCCAGCACCATGCCAATCGTCTTGCCTTTCAGCAAGTCCTTCGTTTTGTCCGTCAAATCAAAGTAGCGGAAGTGATAGCCCACGCTGTTGAGAATCCCCGCGCTTTCAATCGCTTCCGCGATTTTGTAAGCCTGCTTCAAGTTGACGCTTACGGGCTTCTCGACGAACAGCGGCAGCCCCGCCTTCGCCACGTCCAACTCCGCCCCGTGCGCGTGCGGTGGGACGCAAACGTACACCGCGTCCAAATCCGCCTTGTCAATCATCGTGCGATAATCGCTGTAAGCCACACCGCCGAACTGCTGCGCCCGCTGCTCCGCTTTCTCGCTGACGACATCGTAAAACCCAACCAGTTCAACGCCTTCAATCTGCCGGAGATTGTTTATATGCACTCCGGCAATTCCCCCAGTGCCAATGAAACCGATGCGGATGGGCAAAGTAATGTCCTTTCAATTGGATGGGAGATGAGAGATGAGAGATGATGCAGGGATGCAAAGATGCAGGGATGCAAAAAATGCATCCTTGCATCCCTGTATCCCTCATCCCTCATCCCTCATCTCTCATCCCTCATCTACGCTAAACATTCTTTCAGATACTTCGCCGTCTTGGGCAACTCAATCTCCGCTGGCTGCGGCAAGCCGCACTCCAGCGCGCCGTAGCCGTCGTAACCGATGTCTTTAAGCGCGGCAAAGCCCGCCCGAAAATCGGTGTGACCGTTGCCTGGCGTCTGGCGGTTGCTGTCGGCGAGGTGAACGTGCTTTATCCACTTCGCTGCCGCTTTGAGGCTGGCGGAGATGTTCGCTTCCTCGATGCTCATGTGAAAGAAGTCCGCCATGAGTCCCACGTGGGGATTGCCGACGCGCTCGCAGATTTCCACGCCATCGCTGAGTTTCTTGAGGAGATGCGTTTCGTAGCGGTTGAGAGGTTCAATGAGAAGAATCGTGCCGACTTTCTCGGCGTGCTTGCCGAGGTCGTCGCACAGTTTGACCAGCAACTCTTTTTCCAACTCCACCGCCGTTTTGAACGGCGACAAATCAGGGATGCGCGGTCCGCCGAAGATGGGGACGAAAATCACGCCGACGCAGCCCATGTCCGCCGACGCGGACAACAGCGCCTTGATGTCGTTGATCGCCAAATCGCGTTCGCTCTTCTGCGCGTCCAGAGGGCAGCCGCGAAACCCAGCGCAAATTGTGCTGGGCTTCACCCTGCTGTTTTCACACGCCTTGTTGACTGCCGCGACGCGGTGGGGGTCATCCAAAAACTGCCGCCCCCAGAACTCAATGCCTTCGTAGCCGAACTGCTCAAGGTTCGCCAACTTCTCTTCCAACGATTTGCCCGGGGCAAGCCCCTCTTGACAGGCGAGTTTCATCACGCAACGTCCTTTCGTCAAAGATAAGGGCGGGTTGAGCCCCCGCCCGGCAACCGTTGGCAATTATAACTGAACCGTCTCAGAGGGTCAACGGCAACAACCAGCATTGCGCAACGCAAACTTTGAATTACAGCGCGGACAGTTCCACCCGCTCCACATCGCGGGGGTCGTAGTCCTTCGTCGCATGGACAATGAGGACGACCGGCTGTGTGCGGGCGATGATGGTATGCGCGACGCCGGGCGGAATGGAAATTGCATAAGGCTGATGACCTTCGACGTGAATGATATTGAGGATGTTCCTCGTGCCCGCATGACCCCGCAAGTCGCACAGGCGAATTTCCGCTTCCCCGTAGGCGATGGTGATGACCTCCGCCCGCGTGCCTTCCGGGTGCGAGTGGTCGCCGACGGACTTGCCGCGATTGAGAACCATTACGTACTCAACGGCTTGCCCCTCGTGCTTCGTCACGATGAGTTGACGGCGCGGGTCGACGTACTGGTCAAGCGGCTCCAGCGCCACCCCGTCAATCGAAGGGCGGTCCAATTGCCGCTGAGAATTCAGATACTTTCCCGATGGTCCTGAAACAATACGCGCTTCTTCTAATCTGAATGGCATAAGAACCTCCTGCCTTCCGAATTACCGTTCCTATTCTTCCATATTGCAGGCACAATCTCATGGAGTGATGGAGTGATGGAGTAATGGAGTGATGGAGTGATGGAGTGATGGAGTGATGGAGTGATGGAGTGATGGACTGCCTATGATATTTCAGCACTCCACAACCCCAATACTCCAATACTCCAATGCTCCAATACTCCATCACTCCATCACGTGAACGCTTCCCGAAACGCTTCGGGCACGCGAATCGGTTTGCCCTGTCTGTTGACGAACACGAACACCATCCGCGCCGTGAGGACAAGTGTGTCATCTTGCTTGACGACTTCGTATTCGACAGCAAAACTGGAGCGTTTCCACTCTAAAAACGTTCCGCGCACTTCAATCACGTCATCGGCGATGAGCGGCTGGCGGTAGTGGAGGTGCGCCTCCGTGACCACCGGAAACGCGCCCCACTTGTGAAAATCGTTGAAACTCAAACCGACCTGCAGCAGATGGTCGCAGCGCGCGGCTTCGAGATATTGCAAGTAGGTCGCGTTGTTGACGTGACCGAACGAATCTAACTCGTACGACCGCACGCGGATTTTTGACGTGAAAACACGGGGCATATTTCCCTCTTCCAGGTTTAGTTTGTCTGACGGATGCACTCTTCCAGTTCAGCGGCGATGCCGAGAGCCTCTGCCCATTGGCGCATGTAGTCCAAGTCCAAAGCCGGCGCATTGAGCGCCCACAACTCAGCGGCATCCACGCGATCAATCGGACGCCCTGCCAGCAGTTTGAGAAGCAGCAGGTCTTCGCAGGCAGCCACAAAAAAGGCGCGCCCGCCGATGTCCACAGACCTCTTGCGCTGAATCACGTTGCGGTGAAACTCCGCACCCGCTATCAAAAAGTCAACGCGGATTTCCAAACCGGAATCGGCGTGATTGACGTAAGTTTGAATGAGCGAGACTTGCCCCATATCTAATGGCGTAGGATGACGGAAGATGAAGCCCGCTTCCCACAAAGCCTCCTGCAATGAGGGAGTCTCCTGCTCCGACGCCATCAGCAGCAGGTCAACGTCCAAAGTGCTGCGCAGACGTCCCCACGGTTGCAATGCCAATCCGCCCACGAGCACGTAATCAACGTGGTGCCGCGTGAGGAGTTCGACGGCGTGGGTGGCGATGTCCAGAACGATTTCACTTGCCATGTTGCATCGTCCGTTCCATGATTCTCACGTTGGCTTGGTGGCTGTCTTCCGCCTGTCGTCTGATGGCGCGGCGCACGAACTCCATCGGGTCGCGGTCGGGGTGCAGTTGTTTCTGCAACGCAATCATCGAAGCGACGCCCACGTCCACCAGACTCTTCCAAGCCTCTATCCGCGCTTTGACGACTTCGGGCGGGGGGAGTTCGCTCATAGTCAATGGTTGATGGTCAATTGCTCTCGCTCCACTTCCCCAATCACGTAAAATGAGCCTGTCACGCAAACGACGTCATCGGGTTGTGCGAGTTGCATTGCCAATTTCACGGCGTCCATTACGGGCACGACAACGCGCACGTCAGGGGCGTGCAGACGGGCGAAGGCGGCGATTTGCTCGGCGGGCGCGGCGCGCGGGTTGTTGGCTTGGGTGGGGATGAACACTTCAGCAAGCGGCGCGAGGGCGGCAACCATTTCCTCTTTCAGGTCGTCGGTCAACTTGTCAGCGGAAATGCCCATGACCAGAATCATGCGATGCCCCCCGAAGCATTGCCGCAGATTGCGGGCGAGCGCTCGCGCCGCCTCCGGGTTCAACGCGCCGTCCAGCACCACCGTCGGCGCCGTGCGCACGATTTCAAATCGCCCCGGCAGCACCGCCTCGGACAAGCCGTGCTGAATCTCGTCATTACTGATGTCAAAGCCTTGCTCTCTGAGAAGTTCCGCGATTTTCCATGACAGCGTGGCGTTGATTTTCTGGAAGTCACCTAACATGCGCAGCGGCGGCAAGTCAAAACGCGGTTCGGCGACGGGGATGAAGAGCGCTCTGATTCGGTGACAATGTTCGCGGAACGCTTGCAGCGCTGGCAGTTTCGTCTCTGCCGTGACGAGCGGCTTGCCGGGGCGGGCAATGTGAACTTTGTCTGCGGCGATTTCTTGCACCGTCTTACCCAAGCGGTCAACGTGGTCCAAGCCAACCGTGACGACGGAAGACACAATCGGCTCCGTCACATTCGTCGCATCCCACTTCCCGCCCAAGCCGACTTCCAACACAGCGACATCTACGTTTTGCTCCGCGAAATAAAGCAGCCCCATGAGCGTCAGCACTTCAAACTGCGTCGGCTGTCCGAGTTCTGGAGTCTGCGCGACGGCTTCCACGTGTGGCTCAACCTCGCGCAGCAGTCGCCGCAGGTCGTCATCGGAAATCTCCTCGCCGTTAATGCGGATACGCTCGTTGTAGCGGTAAATGTGCGGCGAAGTGTAAATGCCCGTCCGATAGTCCGCCGTGCGCAGAATCGTTGCCACGAACTCCACCACCGACCCTTTGCCGTTCGTGCCACCGACGAGAACGACGGGATATTTCAGATGTGGATTGCCGACACGCTCCAACAGGGCGCGAATCCGCTCCAGCCCCGGCTTGATGCCGAAGCGCGATAGGTGTTCCAGATAGTCGCTTAAAAAATGAGTCATGGGCCAGTTGGTTAATTGGTCAATAGGTTAATTGTGCAGAGTCCTCTGACCCAAAGAGTATAAACCGCGCCGCGTTGCTTTGTCAAGGCAGCGCGATTTTGACACATCGAGCAATTGGAGTTATAACAAATCAGCAATGGCGATAAAAAAGGGGGACCGCAGAATGAAAGAGGCTTTGATGAAGACGCTGCTCGTCGGCATCGGCGGGTTTGCGGGGGCGAACGCTCGCTACTGGCTGGGCGGGTGGGTGAGCAACCGATGGGGCACAGCGTTTCCCTACGCGACGTTTGTGATTAACGTGAGTGGCTCGTTCGTTTTAGGTTTGTTCATGGCGACGGTCACAGGGCGATTTATCGTGCACCCGAACTGGCGGCTGATTATCGCCATTGGGTTCGTTGGAGCATACACGACGTTTTCGACTTTTGAATATGAGACGATGGGGCTGATGGAAGTCGGGAGCGTGCGGCGCGCGCTGCTGAACGCGGTGGGCAGCCTCGTGGCGGGATTCATTGCGGTCTGGCTGGGCGCGCGCATCGGTCAACGATTGTGAGGTGGGTGAGATGAAAATCGAAGGCGACGCCAAACGGGTGCGCATCTACATCGGCGAAAGCGATCAATGGCACGGGCAGCCGTTGTTCAACGCCATCGTGCTGCGCTGCCGCGAAATGGGCTTGGCAGGCGCGACCGTTCTGCGCGGCATCGAAGGCTATGGCGCGAACTCGCGGATTCATACCGCGCACATTCTTCGTCTGTCGGAAGATTTGCCCGTCGTTGTCGAAATCGTGGACGTTGCCGAGCGCATCGAAAAACTGCTGCCGATTCTGGATGAGATGGTGACGGAGGGGCTAATTACGATTGACGACGTTCACGTGGTCAAGTACGTTCACGCCCCGTGTTGAAAGAGATGAACGTAAAGCAGACAACGTTGGAGTGATGAAGTCATGGAGTGTTGGAGTAATGAAATGGTCAGACGAGCGTGACTTTATCAAGAGTTACGCGGTTGCTTCCACCGCTTTTCACCCCACCCCCAGCCCCTCCCCGCGTGCGGGGAGGGGAGGGAGGGGGGCTGGACACGGAAACAAAGCC
>FWPU01003855.1_pt1 | contig 36435 bp, 36 predicted proteins | sample 2228361 | NCBI WGS metagenome assembly FWPU01 (sample SAMEA103939777, study PRJEB20133) | metagenome
GATTTAATTTAAATGAAAATAATTTTTCAGGATATTTAACCTCTCTTTTTAATCTATCTATTTCTTCTTTACTTTCATTATATGTTACTACTGTTGTTGCACCCTCTTGGTTGAGTTTTATTGCTACTAACTTTCCTATTCCTTTGGCTGCACCTGTAATAACCGCTATTCTTTTATCAAATTTCACCGTTATTTACCATCTCTAAAAAAACCTCTACAATTTTAGGGTCAAATTGTGATCCAGCGTTTTTTTTAAGTTCTTCACAACAGGCTTCCTTCGTCATAGCTTTTCTATAAACCCTATCGAAAATACAGGAATCCCATGTATCACACACTGCGATAATTCTTGAAAATAATGGAATTTCATCCCCTTTTAAACCTGTAGGATACCCTTTACCATCATACCTTTCATGTTCATGAAGCGCTGCTTGTTTTACTTTTTCAAAACCCGGTATGTCCTTTAAAATAAATTGAGAATATATAGTATGCTTTTTAATCTCGTTATACTCTTCCTCAGTAAGTTTATCAGGTTTATTTAATATATTGTCAGGCACACCTATTTTACCTATATCATGGAGTAAACCTGCATATTCCAACAATTCTAAATCCTCTTCTGACAACCCTAGTCGCTCACCTAATTTAACAACCAACCTTGCTACTCTTTTAGAATGACCACTTGTATATTCAGATTTCAACCCTAATGCATTAGTTATAGCTGCTACTGTAGCTTTAAACTGCTGATTTAATATTTCTCTACTCTCTTTTAATTTATGAACTTCATCTTTAATTTTATCCTCCAAAAAAGAAACATACTTTAATATCTTTGTTTTATAAATATACCTTTTATAAGCCAGATTAATAAGACTATAAATATCTTTTATTTCACTCTTTCTTATAACAAAGTCAGCTCCCAACTCCAACAAGATATAAAAAGTGTTTGCATCCTCATTCTCAGGAACTATAAAAAGAGTTACAAAAGGTTTCTTAAATTTAAACGACTCAAGGCACACTAATATATGTTCATTACTATTATCTCTTTTTTCAAATATAACTATTGAAGGGTTGACGGTATTTGCGGATTTTTTGTAACTTAATACACTATCAAAAGTATATATCTTATATATATCTCGAGATTCAAATAAGCGGTTATCACCAATAAATATTACATTACACTCAATTGCCATATTATTTAATATATAATTATATTAAACAAGAGTAGTGTATGTATATATAGTATTACCATAAACATCAATTGCAACAATAGTAGGGAAATCTTCTAAGTAGAATTTTTTTAATGACTCAGGACCTAATTCACTATACGCTATCTCCTCCACTTTTTTTATACATTGAGCAAGATAAGCGCCCGCACCACCTATAGCAGCAAGATATGCTGCTTTAAACTTTTTACACGCCTCTAAAATATGAACTCTTCTATTACCTTTACCTATCATTATTTTAAGCCCTTTTTCCAACAAAGGTATTGTAACATCATCCATTCTGGAGCTAGTTGTAGGTCCTGCTGAACCAATAACTTTTCCAGGAGGGGTAGGTGTAGGTCCTACATAATAAATACCTTGATTTTTCAAATCCACAGGGAGTTCCTTCCCTTCCTTTATTAAATTAATAAATCTGATATGAACCTGGTCTCTACCACAAAGAATCCATCCATTTACTAATACCTCGTCACCTGCGTAAAAATTTTCTAACTCGGCGCTATTTTGTAAAGGTAAAATTATTTTTTTCATAGATTTAAAACCTTTATCCCGGATAAAATTGCATTCGCAGCATTTATAAGTTTCTGTCTTTCATTGTCCAATAGTTTAAGCTGTATAATTCTTTCTACGCCATTTTTACCCAAAACAATTGGAACACCTAAAGCCAATCCGTGCAATTCATATTCGCCTTCTAACACTACACTACAAGGTAACACCTTCTTTTTGTCAAAAACAATCACTTCTACCATTTCAGCTATTGCAGCAGCAGGCGCATAATATGCACTTCCCAATTTCAGATAATTGACAATAACTGTCCCTGCATCTATGGTTTGTTTCTTCAATTCTTCAATCTCTTCTTGTGATAACAATTCTGTTAACGATATACCACCTACACTAACATATCGTTCTAATGGAACCATAGTATTTCCGTGTGTTCCTAATACAAGACAACTTATATTAGAAGGTGAAACACCTAACTTTTCAGCCACATAATAACTGAATCTTGTCGAATCCAGCATTCCTGACATTCCAACAACTCTATTTCTATTAAAACCACTTACTTTATATGCTAAATATGTCATTATATCTAATGGGTTTGTTACCATAATAATAATACTATTAGGTGCCAGTTTTCTGACTTTTTCCATTACATCTTTTACTATGTTAGCATTTTTAATTATCAGATCCTCTCTTGTCATACCAGGTTTCCTAGGCAGACCCGCAGTTATAATAACAATATCCGAATCCTTTATTTCTCCATAATCATTCGTTCCAATAATTTTGGATTCAATACCTAAAATATAAGAAGAATGATTTATATCCAATGCTTTGCCCTGCGGTAATCCTTCTATAATATCAACTAAAACAATATCGTAAGTGTTATATAACGCCAATTTTTCTGCAACTGTTGCACCAACATTCCCTGCACCAATCACACTAATTTTCTTTCTCATCTCGCTTCTCTCCTTTAAAATTTTTTTTTCTACGATTATTATATTAGTTTAATTTAATAAAATAATAAAATAGAAAAGTAAAGTGAGAATTTTAGTAACTGGAGGATGCGGATTTCTGGGCACCAATTTTATCAATTATCTCTTAAGAACACAAAACAATATAAAAATATTAAATATAGATAAGTTATTATATTACTCCAATAGATTTTTAACAAAAGATATTCCACGATATATATTTAGAAAAATTGACATTTGTAACTACAATAATCTTGAAAAAATTTTTCGCAAATTTTTACCAGAGGTAATAATAAATTTCGCAGCCGAGACTCATGTGGACAAATATAATAGGAACATATAATCTTTTTAAATTATCTTTTATATATGGTGTAAAAAAGTTTATTCACATTTCAACTGATGAAATTTTTGGTGAAGTTACTAGTAAAAATAAAGTTACTGAATCAAGCAGGAATTTCAATCCCTCAAATCCATATTCTGCAACCAAAGCATCTGCTGAATTGCTACTTAATGCGTTAAGCAAAAGTTTCAACTTCCCTGTATCAATCGTAAGAACAAACAATAATTATGGTCCATACCAATTTCCGGAAAAACTTATTCCTCTTGCAATTTTATTGCTTTCAAAAAATAAGAAGGTTCCAATCTATGGAGATGGAAAACAAAAAAGGAGATGGTTATATGTTGATGATTTCTGTTCAGGATTGAAAAATATTATAGAAAGGCAAGAAAATAACATATATCATCTCGGCACAACAACAGAATTGGAAAATATAGAAGTAATTAGAAGAATATGTAAATTACTAAACAAGAATGAAAGTTACATAAAATTTGTCAAAGACAGACCTTCTCACGATAGATACTATGCGTTAAATTTCTCTGCAACCTCAAAACTATTAAACTGGAAGCCAAAAATTTCTTTTGAGGAAGGGATCTCAAGAACGGTTAATTGGTATATAAAAAACTTCTCTTGGTTGGAAAGAATTACAAAATCAAACAAAAACTACATTAAATTTTTAAAAATGCATTATAATATAAAAATATAGAGTGTATGGAAGAAACATCAATTTTAACAAAACCTGTTACATATAAGGATATAGAAAAAATATTTATTGCTTCTGCAAAAAATAAAGCATCTGACATTCACATAAAACCAGGAATGAAAGTAGTATTTAGAGTTTCAACTCACCTTTACGATGTTGGCAACAAAATATATTCCCCGGAAGAGGTAAAAAATTTGATATACGAAATTATGACACAAAAGCAGATAAATATGTTCGAAGAGTATGGTAGCATGGATTTTGCATATTCTATTGAAGGAGTAGGAAGGTTTAGAATAAATGTGTATAAAGATAGGGGCAATATTGCAATCGCTGTAAGAAGAGTAAATACATATATACCAACATTTTCAGAATTGAATCTTCCTGAAGAGGTTATGAAAAAAATTTCACACTATACATCAGGATTAGTTTTGGTTGTAGGACCTACGGGGCAGGGAAAATCAACAACATTAGCTTCTATTCTACAATATATAAACACAACAAGGCGTGTACATTTAATTACAATTGAAGATCCTATAGAATATTTATTTACAGATGAAAAAGCAATAATAAATCAACGAGAGGTGGGGATAGATGTTCCAACATTTTCTGATGCGCTAAAATATATGATGAGGCAAAATCCAGATGTAATTTTAATAGGAGAAATGCGGGATGCGGAAAGCGTTGATGCAGCTCTAATTGCAAGTGAAACAGGTCATTTGGTATTCAGCACCTTACATGCAAGTGGTGCACCGCAAACCATAGGAAGAATTCTTGACCTTTTCCCCGCCGATAAACATGACCAGATAAGACTAATGCTGGCATTCAACTTACGCGCAGTTATATGCCAAAAACTCCTCCCTTCCTGCAAAGAAGGTGTTAAAATGGTCCCTGTTCTGGAAATTATGCTTGTAAATCCCATAATACAAAAACTTATCGCAGATAAAGAAGATAAAAAAATAATTGATGCAATAAGAGGTGGACAGGAAGAAGGGATGCAAGATTTCAATCAAGCACTACACAAATGGATAAAAACAGGATATCTTACAGAACAGGTTGCAATGAAAGCATCTCCTAACCCCGAACAACTAAAAATGATGCTAAAAGGTATCATTTTAAGTGAAGAACGAAAAATAATTCAGTGATGGAAATAAGAGATTATATTTACATATTCCGTAAAAGATTCTTATGGTTTGTTACTTTCTTCCTATTAACCCTGCTGGTATTTTCTATAGTTTACCTATTACAACAAAAAAATTATGTATATGTAAATACACTTGTTTATCAGCCGAAAATTTCTAATCTTCCTTTACAAATTATAACCAAGACTGGAAGTGACATACAATTTACGAAGAGCCAGGAATTTTGGATTGATATACTCAAAAAGAAAGAATTTATAGACCTTAATACCAAGATATTTAATTATCTAATTCAAAATAAAAACATTTTAGAGAAGCTGGAAAGTATAAGTTCTAAGGAGATATACCAAATAGTAGATTCTGCTCAGAAAATAGTGGAACAGCGTGAAACGGATATTTTGGAACTTATGAGTAACAATATCATTGTTCAATTCACAAAAGATAATAAGTACCTTTATATAGAATGTGCCCATACAAATAAAGAAATTGCTTATTTACTGGCAGTATCCCTTGCACTTTCTTATATAAAATTTGGTAATAGTGAAGCAATAAACGGCATAGAAGAATTAAAACAAACTTATCTTGATAAAATCAATTTTTTCTCTAAAGAAGCTGAAAAACTTGTTTCCCCATCCCAAGAAAAAATCCACAGGTTAAAAGTAGATTACGACAGTCTGAAAAATATTGTTAATACCTTACATGAGCGCATTATAGAATTATATTCTGATAAAATCTCACTTGAAGAAAGATTAAGAGAAGCATCTAAATATATATCAAGTAAAACCCTACCCGATGTATCACAACTTCCTTATAAAAGCGAACATACCAAAATGATGGAAAAGCAATTATTTGAGGCAAAAGTCCAGTTAAAATCGCTTCAGGCAAAAGTAACTGCTGATCACCCTGAACACAAAAAATTATATGAAATTATAAAAACACTAACAGAAACCATTGGTATGGAAATGTTTAAAGACCTTGTAAATTATTACCAAAGCACAAAAAACCAATTGAAAGAGTTAGAAAATAAGATTAACCTTTTGAAAACACAAAAAGAAAGCTTTGATATAAAACTTGCTTCTTTGCAAAACGAATATGACAAGATATCTTACGAAACCAGTAAATTAACAGAAGTAAAAAACGAAACCCAAATATTGAAGAGTGAACTAACAAGATTAGAAACAATATTAGAGCAAACACCTTCCTACTTTTCTTTTTATTTATCAAGTATTCCACACTTAAAATCGGCAACGATGAAGCCTGTTACAAGATATAAACTACTATGGCTATTGCTTGCAATTATCATAGGTATTAGTGCTGCTTATGCAAGAGAAAGTATGGATACAACTATAAAAAGTGAATTTGATATTAAGAAGTATCTGAACTTAGAAATATTAGGTATTATCCCATATACACACAAATTTCAACTTGCTTTTGGTGAGGAGGTGGAACAAAAACATTTAGGGGAAAGAACCATTTTACAGGAACTTTACGTGGCTGCAGCATCAATAATAAACGAGAAATGTTCTAATGAACAAAAAAAGATATTAACCATAACAAGTTCTTTTAAATATGAAGGTAAGAGTATTTGTGCGTTCAATATAGCACATTCTTTTGCAACCCTTAATAAGAAAACATTGATTATAGATGGTGATGCTCGTTCTCCTGTGTTACACAAATACTTTAGATTAAATGATAAAAAAGGGGTTTTTAATCTTTTCACCGACAATATAAACGATTTTATAATACCAATAACCAAGAATTTGCACTTTCTGCCTGCGGGAAAAATAGAAGACACCAATACAATAGAATATCTTAGTAAAGAAAGTATTAAAGAAATCATAAGAGGATTAAAAATGAGATATGATATTATATTGATAGATTCACCACCGCTTATGAATGTTAGTGATTCATTGATGCTTGCTAAGATGTCGGATGGTATTATACTTGTTATAGCTTCTGGTGAAATAAATCGAAATGTTGCAAAATGGTCAAAACATCTACTGGAAGGTATAAATGTAAGTATTATAGGATGTATATTAAACAAAGCGTTTGCAGGAATAGCCCCATCTTATTACACATACTACTATCGCTATAAAGACTACACCAAAACACCAAAAAAATAAAGACAAAATTATAGCAAGCTAATGCAAAAGAAGAGTGTGTTATTTCTCCATCACCTACACGAAAAACTTTTAAATTTTGTTATAATTTTGCTAATTCAATAACATTTTGTCTTTCTCAATAAAGTACGTAAATTTGAAATTAATAGGAATATTGTTATTACTTTTTGTAAGTAATTTACAAACGGTCATATCCCAGGAGAAAGAATTTCAAAAATTTTTAGTTGAGGATTGTCCAAACAGTGGTGGTGAAAGTTTTTGTATTAGCTGGAAAAAGTTCAAAAACGAAATCGGGGAAAATGTGTATAAGGTTTACTGGATAAACGACAAAGGGGAAAATATTCTGCTCCAAGAATTCACTGATATAGAAAAATTAAAAACAGAATTAAGAGCATTTTATGGTAAATCTCCTTGGGATTCACAGTATCATGGTGTATTAATAAAACACCTACCCAACTTATATGACGATGCAATCCCACCAGGCACAAAAGCAAAGTTTTTTGTTGAATATGTATCTAAAAAAGGCATACTATTAGCACGCTCACCCATAATGGAAGCTACTACCAAAATTAAATGGTTTTCAACTACTTATATTTATATACTTATATTTCTCATTATCTATGTAATAGTTTTATTATATTTTATAAATACAAGCAAAAAAGGTAAGCAAATTTTCATAAGGAAAATATCGGGATTAGATGCTATAGAGGATGCGATAGGAAGAGCAACAGAAATGGGAAGATCCATACTCTATATCTTTGGCCTTAATTCCATAAGTTCTCTTTCTACGATTGCGTCTTTAAGCATATTTAGTCAAATAATAAAAAAACTTGCACAGTATGGGACAAGGATACTTGTTCCTTGTTATGACCCTATTGTCATGACTGTTGCAAAAGAAGTAGCAAAGAACGGTTATTTACAGGCAGGCAGACCAGATTTATACAGAGAAAATGATATTTTTTTCGTTACGGATGATCAATTTGGATATGTCACAAGTGTTAACGCACTTATGATTAAAGAAAAAACCGCTACAAATCTATATTTAGGATATTTCATGGCTGAAGCGCTGCTTCTTTCAGAAACAGGGGTTGTAAATAAATCAATTCAAATTGCTGGTACTGATGCAGTGACCCAGTTGCCGTTTTTTATTGTAACATGTGACTACACACTTATTGGCGAAGAGTTGTATGCAGCGGGGGCGTATGTATCAAAGGAACCGGTTCTTCTATCAACATTGAAAGTTCAAGATATATTTAAGATTGTAATATTTATAGCAATTCTACTGGAAAGTGTATTTAATTCATTGGGATTTGAATTGTTAAAATATCTATTTTTTACTACTTAATATTCTATAGAATACAAATACAAAGCGTGAGGAGGTGCACAAAACCCAAGTAAGTTTCTGTCTTTCTTGAATAGTCCCTTTTCAACTTCCTCCTTAGTTCTTTTATGCCTTCCTATATCCAATAAAGTGCCTACTATATTTCTTGCCATTCTATATAAGAAGCCATCAGCAGTTATATAAAAAATAATAAAAGATCCTTTTTTTTCTATTTTTATATCATATATCGTTCTGACCGTGTTTTTAATTTCTACATTTGAAACATTGGAAAGAGCCTTGAAGTCCTTGGTACCCAAAAAAATTTTCGCAGATTCATTAATTTCATTGTAATCCATATTGTATGGGAAAAAGAAAGCCATACCTTGCAATATAGGGTTAAAAAATTTTGAATTATCCACAATATACAAATATGTCTTTCTTTTAGCCGAAAATCGCGAGTTGAAATTATGATTAACCTCAAACGCTTTTTTTATTACAATACTTTTAGGTAAATACTGGGAAATAGCATAATGAATACTTTCTACGGGTATATTAGAAGTAGTAAAAAAATTTGCAATCTGCATAATGGCATGAACACCTTTGTCTGTTCTTGAGGCACCAATAAGGTTACCCTTTTCGTTAGTTACTTTTTCTATGGCATTTTCTATAGTTTCCTGGATCGTAGGGACCCCTTTTTGCTTTTGCCATCCATAAAATTTTGCACCATTATAACTTATTATCAGAACAATGTTTCTCATTAAATTATAATTGGGATTTGGTTAATTATTAAGACTATGAACCTAAATTTATTATTCTACTCCCTATTAATAGCAAGCAACTTTTTAAAGATATTCCACATATTAAGTGCTGCACCAATTCTCAAATTGTCCCATGTTGCCCAAAAACTTATAGTGTTGCCTAAAATCTTTAACCTGCATATATAAATTTCATCCTTACCGGATGCTTGCTTCGGTGTAAAAACTTCACTATCACTAAATATTAAAAATTTATCTCCACTTAAAATTTCCTTTACCTGTTTATGTTCCGGATAACCCGCATTTATTATATGCTTTTCATCAATTTCAATTGAGATGGAAGCACTGTGCCCTTTTTCAACGCTGACACGAACACAAGTCGGAACTATATCAAAATCCGTTCCTAATATTCTTTTCGTTTCAAGGATTATTTTCTCCTCCTCTTTAGTAAACCCTGGAAATTGTTTACTTTCATAACTGAAATCAGGAATTGTAGGAATTGCGTTCAAAATAGGATCATTTTTAAATACATCCAGCTTTAAAGCTTTACCATTTATATAATTTACTAAATTATTATAAAAATCATTTAAAGCATTCTTACCTGCACCTGAAATACTTTGATAAGTTGAAACATAAACATTGGTAACAGGATACTTTTTAATAATAAGATTTAAAGGATAAGCAATACCTACCACTACACAATTTGGTTGAGAATAAAGCCTTTGTTTTTTCTTTATAAGATTATCGTTTATACCGCACAACACAAGTGCAGAATCTTTTTCCAGTCTGAATGCTGATGAATCATCAATTACACAAGAACCTTTAGCTAAAAAATGTGGAACATATTGTTTTGATAAACTTTCATTCAACGATGAAAATACAATATCAACCTGAGGAATATTCTTTTCATCAAGAGGTCTAACACTAATTTTTTCACTTTTATATTCAAGGGTAGTTACAGTAGTTGAAGATGAAGAGTAAAGTAATAAATTTTTAAATGTAAAACTTTCATCGTTATTCATAATCATTAATAGTTCTCGTCCCACCAATCCTGTTGCTCCTAAAATTGCGCAACTTTCAAATATCCTATTATTTTTATTCTTCACTTCTATATCATTTGGTTACTTAAATTCAAATTATATTTTTTTATTAAATAGTATAAATTTTGCCTGCTCATATTTAATAACTTTGATGCACGAGTAATATTACCATTTGCTTTTTTTAGAGCATCCAGAATATACTGTGTCTTTGATAGATTCATCCTTTCTTTGTAATAAACAAGTGGTTTCTCCGTTCCTTTCAAAATCTTATCTTCCTCTTTTATCTTGTCAAATAATATATAAAACTCTTTCTCCTCTATCCTGGTATCTTCGGAAAATATGATGAGTGTTTCAATAAAATTTTTCAACTGTCTTACATTACCAGGCCAGTCATAATTTTTTATTATGGAAATACATCTCTTAGAAAGCCTTTTAAGATTTAAACCATTAGCTTTACATACTTTTTCTATAAAATGTGTTACTAAAACGCCAATATCTTCAGGCCTTTCCCTTAAAGGTGGGATGATTATATGGAGAAGTTTTATCCTATAAAATAAATCCATTCTAAACTCTTTCTCCCTGACTTTTAAAGTTAAATTTTTATTCGTTGCCGATATAATTCTTGCATCATAGTCGTAGAATTTCTGTTCGCCTATAGGAAGAATTTTTTTTTCTTCTATTGCTCTTAGTAATTTAGGTTGAATGGCAAGTGGCATTTCACCAATTTCATCCAAAAATATAGAACCTTCATTAGCAATAAGAAATATTCCTGGTTTATCTTGATATGCACCTGTAAAAGCACCCCGTTTATATCCAAACAGTTCACTTTCAAGCAGTTCCTGCGAAAAACAAGCACAATTTAAAGGAATAAACGGTTTCTGACACCTTCGTGATAAATTATGAATAAGTTTTGCAACCATTTCCTTGCCAGTTCCAGTTTCACCTTCAATCAAAACAGGAAAATCAACTGTGGCAGATTTTTCTATAAATTCTACTATACTCTTATGTATCTCAGAAATCCCTACAAAATCGTTTATACCCACTGCATCCATTTGCTTTCCTAACATTACACTCTTTTAAACTTTGTAATATTACTTACCAATATAACAAAATCTTATATATTTATTGTATAATGAAAAAAAATATAAAAATGGAAAAATTTATTTCATTTTTCTATTAATTACTTAAAAACCTCCCATCTAATTTAAATCACTCAGCTTTGACCAATATATAGAAGAAAAAATAAAAAATTGTAAAGTTAAAAAAATAAAAACTGAATGAAATTAAAAAGCAAAAAAACCTTATTGATTTTAAATGCGAAACCGTAAAAAGTGCCAATCTTTTTTTACACTTTGTCAAAAATTTTTTACACTTTTTATACACTTGGATGAAAAAAGATAGAAAAATCAAGTATATTATAGTTGGCACAGATTTTGCTGTAATTTATAGAATGAAAGGAAGAAATGAAAATAAAAAAGCAAATGGGAAGGTAGGGTTTATGGATATATATTACGGGGTGCTAGACTTTATGGTAAATAGAAACAGTCCTAATATTATAGCTAAAAAATTAAAATTAACCTTAAAAGAATTTTATTTGCTACGAGATAAGTTTTTAGATGGCGCAAAAGAAGGTATTAAGAATGCTCTAAGATTAAAAAAACAAAATGCATATATAAATGAAGAGGAAAAAAGACGCTTTCCAAGAATTTCATTGGAAAAAGAAAAAGTAATCGCTTCATTAAATAACAAAGAAAATACTACACTTTGTGGCAAAGTAACAGAAGTAGGTATCAAAAATCTATCGGTTAAATTGAAATCCGGTTCTACCATACCAGCTAACAAAATAATGAAACTACTGCTTAAAGAAAATGGCAACTTTAAAGAAGCAATGGCACAAGTTACTAGAACTCGGTCAGTTAAAGATTGTGAAATTGCTTATATGGAGGTAATATAAAGAGATGATAGTAGTTGTGCTAATACTAATACTGACTGCCACGGTAGGTGGAGGAATATACTATTACAATACATATGAAGATATTCAACAACCTGCTGTATATAATAAAGCTCAAATATACGATGAGTATCTGAAAAAATCGGTTATTAATGCGGAAGAGGTGTATAAAGTATTTAGCAAGTATTTTGAAGAAGTTGTAGTTTCCGAAAAGTTAAACCAAGTTATTAAAAATAATAATATAATGCAGATATTAAATCTCAAATTTAAAACAGCAAATTTGAAAGGAAGAAAATCAAAAGTATATTCTTTCATAATAAAAAATACTTTATCACTTCTTAACAAAACAGGATTACAAAATAAAGACCTATCAAAATTAGTAAAAGATTACACAAACGCAAATAAGATAAAATTCAAGGTCAGGGAAAGTGAAAAGTCTATTACAATTAAAATAGCAAAAAGACCAAACAAATTTAACTTAAATGAAAAAGTAAAAAACTATATTTCCCCAAACTCAAATGCCATAGATGTTGAACAAAATCCTTTTAACACAATAGAATCCCTGGGATACCTTAATAACAACGAGATGTTTATTTATATAACTTCAACAATATCTCCAGTATCTCATGGGGATATGGAATATTTAAATAATATAATTTCAAAACTACCTGAAATTAAAGCAAATATCTTAAAATCTCTCATAGAGAAAATAGATAACATTCCATCCATAAATTAAAACAACTGTTACCCAAAACAAATACAAATAATAACACTCTTGTGTTTAAGGTTGTGGTAGAAGAAAATAAGAGAGCTATTACATCCTAAATAAGTTCAGGAAATAATAAACAGTTATACTAAACCAAAAGTAATTTTCAAATAAATTATTAAACAAAGAGAATGTTACCTATACCTTTGTATAGATATATAGATGAATGTATATTGATATTCGCCTTATATTATTGTGGTGCAACATTTTATGGTGTGTTTAAATTGTGTAAATTTTCAAGCAAAACTCTCAATAATAACAGGTATGATGGCAAATAGAAGTTAGTGTATATGTATAGCTTGCGCTTTTAGAAAAATATATGAGCAAAACTTTATTTCCTCAATAAACCTAAAAGAATTATCACTTACTATCTTAAAAAAATAAAAGCACATTATAGATTAAAAACTATAAAAAAATCCTTCTTTCTTACTAGATACAAAAATTTCCAATGATTATGAGTTTATAACAATATCAGCATGTTATGGTATTGATGAAATTAAGCCACTTTTACTGGTATGGATTTTAACTTATGAAAAATATATGATATAGGAAATTGTGAATTTTTATCAGGATTTTACAAAGGAAAATTGAAATTTAGAAGTCAGAACTATCTTTCTATACGAAGTTTCAGATTTTCTGCTAACTCCTTCAAGCGTTCTATTCGTTTTGGGATAGGTGGGTGCGTTGCAAATAAATGCAATATATCATCCCCTGAGAAGGGTTGAACAATAAAAAGGTGAGAAGTAGCTGAATTTGCGGGCATGGGAATTTGTTTTGACCATGTTTCAAGTTTTCTTAAAGCATCTGCCAATGCTAAAGGGTCTTCACATAATTTTCCACCTGAATAGTCTGCCAAATATTCTCTGGAGCGTGAAATTGCAAGCTGGATTAAAGTTGCGGCAAGTGGCGCAAAAATTAAAAATAATAATCCAATTAAAGGATTTACATTTCTCCTGTCACCATTACCCCCTCCACCAAACCAAAAGAACATTCTTACAATAAGCATTATTGCCCCTGCTAATGTAGCAGCAATTGTTCCAATAAGTATGTCTCTATTTTTTACATGACTTATCTCATGTGCCAATACACCCCTCAATTCTCTCCTGTTAAGAATTCTTAGTATTCCATGTGTTACTGCTACAACAGCATTGGCTGGATTTCTCCCTGTTGCAAAAGCATTTGGTGCATCAAAGGGAAGAATATAAATCTTTGGCATAGGTATATGTGCTTTTTGGGTTAGCTCTTCTACAATGGAATAAACTTCCGGTGCTTCATCTTTTGTAACAGGTTGGGCTCTATAAACTGCTAAAACTATTTTATCGCTAAAATAATAGGTAATGAAATTCATAATTGAAGCCAGTATTAGTCCTGTTATTGCACCATGAACACCACCTAATAAATTTCCTAAGGCAATAAATAAAGCAGTTAAAACCCCCAATAATATATATGTTTTCACTACATTCCCCATCTTTCTCTCCTTAACAATTAATCACTTTTTTTATTTTCATACATCTTTGAAGCTGATATTATATATTTTTTTATATTCTATTTAATTACTGTAACACTCTTCTAAAATAAAAAATTAGATTTAGAGCGCCTAAGGTGTTTATGGTGGCAGCGGAAATATATTGATTATCACTAAGACCCTCCTTGCTGCTAAAAATAGGTAACATCCCATCTTTATCTATAGCATTGACAATTGATAAAATACCATCAATAATCAACTCATTTGGGTTGCTATCTATAACACCAGGAAAATCCTTTAAAATACTTAGTATTCTCATAGCAAATAAATAACTATTTTTCTCTTTTTTAAGAAATTTTTGTTTAACTTCGTTAAAATGATTCTTAACGAAATCAAGGTATTTACCATTAACTTCGTATCCTTTATTATATAAATGTATAACCTCAAAAATAAAAGAAGATTTATATTTACCGATATTTTTAACATTTCTCGATAACATTTGATACAAAATATTATAGTGATTATCAAGAACACTATCTAATAGAGTTTTTGTATTGTAAGCACTGGCTAATGCACCTATGCAGAAAGATTCATCCCATATTTTTCGCCATTGCCAGTCGGTTCTATAACGATTTATGTCAATCCATCCCTGAAGATTTTCTGAATAACTATTTATAATTTCCTTGACGAAGCTTATATTATCAGGATGACCAAGAGAAAAATTACAATAGATTTCAAGGGGATAATCTTTCAGTTGTTTGTTTTTTGCTTTTTTGTATTCCGATTCTTCTATTTCCTTTGCTCTGAGAAAAATATTCGGTAATTTTTGTATTAATTGTTCTTCGTATTTTCCATACACAATATTTTGAGCTAACATAAGAACTCTCCAATGTGATTCACAATCTTTAACTTGTTCCACACACATTAAATAAGGATCTCTAAATATATATTTTATATCGTATTTACTCTGTAGAAAGTTTATTGCTTTTTCTAATCTTTTATCAAATTCTTCTGTGGTGATACTGGGAATAATGTTCTTTATTTTATTGTTATTATGTGTTTTTTTAAGTAATAAGACAACAAACAATATTATACCAACAAAAAGTGCTGACGAAATTAGTATAAAATTTTTCATAATACAATTATAAAATTGAAAGTGATTACAAAAACAACATTACTTATCGATAAATATCTTTCAAGCAATATAGTAAAGATTAACCCGCTATTTTACAACAAAATAAAAAATGTATTAAGAATGAAAATTGGTGATGAAATAACTTTATTTGATGGCAAAGGCAAAATATTTGTTGCTTTATTAGAAAAGATAAGTAAGGAAGAAATCATTGCAAAAATTTTACATAGCGGTCAAAAATGTGATAAATTTATTTATATAACCTGCGCATATTCCATCCCGAAAGGTCAAAGACACGAAATCATGATAGAAAAGTTAACCGAAATAGGAATAAGTGAGTTTTTACCCGTAAAGTTTCATAATTCAATAGAATATAGGTTTACTTCAGAAACCAACAAATTCAAGCGTTTGCAAAAAATAATTTTGTCTGCTGTATGCCAATCCTTTAATCCTGTTCTACCTGTATTACACAATGTGATTGATTTTGTAGAGTTTCTCAAAATCTCTAAAAATTATGAATATAAACTTTTTGGTAGTCCTTCAAGCAATATAACTTTCTTTCAAGTTCCAAGTGTCATTTCTGGATGTCAGATTGCAATAAAAAATGCATCAGAAAAGTTAGAATGGATAGACAAAAAAATATTATATGTGGTGGGTCCCGAAGGTGGTTTCACTAAAGAAGAAGAAGAAACAATGAAAAAAAATGATTTTATAGCCATCAAATTGACATCCACTGTTTTAAGAACTGAAACTGCCGCTATCTTACTCGGGGGAATGATAGTAACAGCGCAAGAAACATAATTTACATTTACAATTCTTCTCTGGTCCCTTTTTCTGCTTTTTTTGCATAATATTTATATGTATAACCTTTATAATAATAGTAATATGGTCTTATTTCATGAGTCGTCTTATTTAGAACAGTACCAATTATTTTTGCACCGATATTAGATAGCAAGAATTTGGTATAGTAAAGATCTGCTTTTTCAACAGCACCAGAACCAATAACTAATAATACTCCGTCAGAATAACTTGCTACAATCACGCCGTCTGATATTACATTTAATGGAGATGAATCCATTATTACAAACTCGTATTCATTTCTAATAAAGTTTATAACTTTTTTAAAGTTGTCAGACTTTAGAATCTGTGATGAATTATGCAAAGGTTTTTTTAAATATAATATGTCAAGGAAGTCATCATGTTTATACATAGCTTTTTTCAAGTCTTCCTCATTAAAAGAATTACCAGCAAGAATATTATGTAAGTCAAAATCCCTTTTCTTTAATTCCATGTATTTATAAATAGAAGGGTTTTTTAAATCTAAGTCGAGAAGTAAAACTTTCCTCCCCCCTTTTGCAAGTGCAATTGCCAAGTTTGCTGCAACAAATGTTTTACCTTCACCTATAGTAGCAGAAGTGATATGTATCAATTTAGCATTATTCTTAACTGTCCAGCTTTCCAATAGAATACTCACTGTACTAAATACTTCTGATATGAAAGGATATGCTGAAGCTAAATGGATAGTATTAAGCTTTGGTATACTAACAAATGTCGGAACATTAACATATTTTTTGACATCAAACTGGGTTCTAATTTTTGCTGTAGTGAATTCTAAAATATATGCTAAAACTAAGCCAATTAATAAACCAGCTAAAATATACGCAACCCAATAGGTAGAAGCACCGGCTGGTGTTGGTGAACCTATACCGGGCTTCTCCAATACCTCCAGCGGTTTAGAATACATCATGGCATTTACAATTAAATCATTATACTTTTGAGAAACCTCATGCAAGTTTTTTGATATCTCTTGCTCCTTAGTAGAAAGTGTAGAAATCTTATTCTGGATTCTCTGATGGGTTAATATAATTTTTCTTTGGAATTTTAAAGTTTCATATTGGGAAACATTTTTCGAAAAATCTTTATATAGTATATCAAAAATTTTCTTTCTTAAAGTGTTATATTTCAATTGCAGTTCATACTCAAGATTATCCAAATTTTGAAGCTGATTTATGTAACTAATTTTCCGAGCTAAGATCGCATCCTTTTGAATATTTTCTTTTTGTATGTTATATTCCAATTGCAACTGTGTATACTTATCATACAAAAACTTCTTCTTAATATTTAAATTTACTATGCGTGGATGATTATATGTTTTTGTCAATAATTCTTCTTTTATTTCTAAATCTATTTTTTCATATTCATTTTTTATCTCTAAATATTTTTTACTAATGTCTGGCTCCATCATTTTTATATCATCGGGGATAATATTGTTGTTAAGTCTATTTAGTTCTTCCTTAATTGTTTTCTTCTTGTTTTGGATATCTTTTATTTCACTCGATATTTCATTAAGCTGTTTAGTTTCTTTCGATTCTATTGTTGTTAAATTAAATGCAAGCGCTTTATTGAAATATCTTTTTAATTTTACTCTTACCGAAAACAACTCTTTTTTTAATCTTTTTATTTCTGCAGATAAGAATTGTTTTGAAGAAGAAATAGCAGATTCATTAAGATTTTTCAAGAAACTATTGAGTGTATCAATATATGTATCTATTATTTTATATGTTACCTGAGGGTCAGTTCCCTTGAATGAAATTCGGATAATTTCCGTGTCCGGCATCCTATCTATGACTAAGGCTCCTTTTAAAATGTTTACTACTACTCCTGCTTTTTTATCTAATATTTTCCTATCAACCACTTTTTCTGCCACTTTCTTCAAGAATATAGGACTTGTTAAAAAATATAATCTTGTTTTGTAACTGAAAGTATATCCTTGTATTATGGGGCTCTGAGGTATATAATAGTAATCCTCATAAATAGGTTTTTTTATAATAACTTCCGCACTGCTAACAAATACTTGTGGCTTCTTCTTTTCTTTATTGATCAAAAGAATAATACTTATAAATAATGTGATAATTATAATATAAAATCTTCTTTTAAAAATCCTTATATAATCCTTCAGTTCCATATTTAGCTGATATTATATTATCGTATTTTTAGCAATTATTTTATTTATGATTGCTATATGAAAAATGCAATAATACACATTGTCGCACTTATTTCTGGAATAATTATTTGGATCTTTATATATGTATATGGTTCCGAAATAGTTGAAATCAGAATAAAACTTAATATAGAAATACCTGAGAACTTCATAGTTATTGGTAAGACAAAATATTTTTACATAAAGATTTTAGTTGAAACTAATAGAAGATCAAAAAATTATATCAATAATATGTATGTGGTTACTAAGAAACTGGATATAAAGAGCAAACTCTTCCCAAAAAAAATTCCTGTTAAGATATTGAAAGACGAGATAAAATTACCTCATTTCCTCAAAATTATAGAAATAGTTGATGAAAGAATCATTGTATCAGTAGATAAATTGAAAGAAGTAATCTTACCTATACAGTTAAAAGGTGTTTTTTACAATGATAAGGAAATAAAAGATCTAAATGTTACTGTGCAACCCGACTATATATCATTAAAAATGCCTTCAGGAATTGCGCGTATAACAAAATCTGTGGATCTTGAACCTTTAGTTTTACAAAAATTACCTTCCAAAACTACCACTTTTAATTTACCTATCCCTGTAAAGTATCACAAATATTTACAAGAAAAAGATTTTAAAGTTAAGGTAAAGATTACAAAAAATCCACAGCCAAAAGAGGTAATATTTAAGGTTCCTATTTCAGTAGTATTTCATAACAAAACTATTCTTGCTAAGATTAAAACAATTAAAATATACCCTAAATTTGTAACAATTAATGTTCAACATCTGAATATAGACACAGATATGATTAAAAAAAACATATTATGTTACATAGAAATTGAAAAAATTGTGCCATCAATACCAAAGGCACCAATAAATTGTGTCATAAAAAAAAGAACCCCAAATGCAAAAGTAAAAATTTTAGAACTTTCCCCTACTAACGCAAGAGTGAAAATCTATAGAAAAAGCTTTAATAATATTGATAGATAAAGAGTAGCTTATATTATGCAATAACAATTGCATATAAACAAAATCTTTTCATGAGTAACTCACCATTTTTTACTCCTAATTTTCTTATCGCTCCTGTTTAGGACAGGATAACAAGTGGTTTTTGAAGTATTTTTGGTAAACTTGTTTTTGTATATATTATAACCACTACAATCAAACTCACTATTTCAGTATTTTCAATATTGAACAGTCTTAAAAAACGATTTTCAATAGCTTACAGGAATACTGGTAAAATTATGATCTTAGTTCTTTCCTAAACTCTTCTATCTTAAACTTTTTTATACGTGCGTTCACGGTATTCCAGTCTATGTTAGCAAAATACGATTCAATATATTTTTTTCTTGCGGTGCCATAATCAATAAAATATGCATGTTCGTAAACATCAAGAATAAGGAGTGGGATTGTATTCCATACTGCAATTGAATGATAATCAGATAAAAAGTTTTTTAATCTACCTGTTTCTAAGTCAAATGCTAAAACAGCCCATCCTCTTGCTGCAAGTCCTAATCCTTTAAACTCTTCTTCCCATTTCTCATAACTTCCAAAATCCTCTTTTATCCATGTTGCTATTGGATTTGTGATAGGGGTACCTTTTGCTAAACTTTCAAAATATCCTTCATGTAAACGAATAGCATTTTCAGTAAATACTTCTTCTGTTTTAAGAGACCTGAAATTACTAAAAGTTGCATTCGCTTCCGCAGGTGATGTATTCTTTAATTTTTCCTCTATCTCATTTATTTTATTCACATATCCTTTGTATAGAACATCAAAGTGCTCATCTATCTGCTTTTGTGTAAAACCACTTAAATTTTGCGTTTGCGGTTTTACATTCTTCACATTTCTCACCATATCCTTACTCCTTAAACTTTTAAAATACTATTATATCAAAAAGCAATTGAGTTTCAAGTAATTAACAAAACACTACAATTAGATGATGCTAATACATTATCTATAAAACCTAATATTTGAAAATATTTTAACTTTTTAAAAATAGCGTAAAACTATAGCTATAAAAAATAACAATTATTACTTGCATAAAACATAAAATTAATAGTTAAATGGCTATTTAAATGTAAAAAGTTATATGAAAATAACCGTTAGGAATAAACGCAGTGCAAAGAAGGTATAAAAATGGATAGAAAAGTTTAAAAAATAAAAATTGTCAGGATCAAATAATGAAAGTAGAGAGGCTAAAATAAAAGAAAACCTCCAGCCTTTTTAGTAAAAGTAGAGGAACCAAAATATTTACAAAATATATCTAAATACTATAAAGTTACAGTATGGAAAGAAGCTATCTTGACAATAAATGCCATTATTCTAATTATCTTATATTGAAAGAATAATTCAATAACGCGTAGAAGATTTACTTTATTTTATTAGAGTTATGTCTCCACCAGCCTGTTGTATTTTTTCGATAGCTGATTTACTAAAAGCATGCGCTTTCACGCTTATTTTCTTTATCAACTCTCCTTGTCCCAAAATTTTTACTCCATTTTTTTCAATCTTTGAAATAATATTTCTTTCTAACAAGGTTTGGGGAGTAACTTCATCACCGTCACTAAATACGTTAAGACGTGTAATATTTACTTCTGAAAATACCTTTGCAAAACGAGCATTATTAAATCCTTTTTTAGGAATTTGTCTAATACGAGGCATAGTGCCACCTTCCCAGGTAGATCTTCTTGAATATCCTGAACGACTTTTTTGTCCTTCCGAGCCTCTGCCACAAGTTTTACCTCCACCACTACCTTTACCCCTTCCCCATATAAATTTTTTAAGTCTTTTATAATCTAATTTTTTAAATTGCCAAAGTTCAACCATTTTATCCAATTTTTACACCGCGGAGCGCTTCCACTTCCTGCTTATTTCTAAGTTTGGACAATGCTATAAAGGTAGCACGAACCAAATTTATTGGGTTTGTGCTATTAAATGCTTTACTCAATGCATTTTTTACTCCACACAAATCTAACACCGCTCTAACTACATCACCTGCAATAATACCTGTTCCAGCACCAGCAGGTTTTATAAGTATTTTAGATGCACAAAATTTTCCATATGTTATGTGAGGTATAGTCCCATTTTTTGTCACAGGTACTCTTATTAAATTGTTCTTTGCTTTATTTATAGCTTTTTGGACAGCAAAAGGAACTTCATTAGCTTTTCCACTACCAAAACCAACATATCCATTACGGTTACCCACTACTACTAAAACAAAAAATGATAATTTTTTCCCACCTTTTGTAACTTTTGCACACCTTTTTATTGTAACAACAATTTCTTCTAATATACCTGGATCCAATCCTAATTCGTTATAGGTATTGGTTTTATAAGGATATTTTAACATTAAAACTTTAAACCTCCTTCTCTCGCTGCTTCTGCAAATGCTTTAATTTTCCCATGATATCTGTAATGCCTTACATCACACACTACCTCAATAATCCCTGCGCTTCTCGCTTTTTCTGCTATTAAATGCCCCACTATCTTTGCAGCATTTATATCATTTGTTTTTTTAAGTGTCTTCAATTCTTTTGATAGTGTAGATGCAGCAGCCAATGTTACTCCTTTAGTATCATCAATTATTTGGCAATAGAAATGTTTATTAGAACGAAATACTACTAGTCTCGGTTTTATTGGGGTTCCATATATCTTCTTTCTTCTGCGTAAGATTCTTTTCCTTCTTGTTTGCATTAACTTACTCATTATTTTTTTACTCCTCCTGCACCTGTTGCAACCGCCTTACCTGGTTTCTGCTTTACTACTTCGCCTCTGAATCTTATACCCTTTAAGGTATAAACATTAATGGGTCTTATATTCTTTATATTCACTGCAAATTGTCCAACTTCCTGTTTATCAATACCTTTTATAGATATCAAAGTATTGGTTAAACATTTCACATCCAAAGATGGGGGAATAGCTACCTTTATCGGATGACCGTAACCTATATTTAAAACTAAGGTATTACCTTCAATTTTAGCATTATAACCTATTCCTATAATTTCTAATTCTTTTGTAAATTTGTTTACCAACCCTTCAACGGCATTTCTTATAAGTGACCATATTGTTCCCTGTAATGCTTTTGCCTTTTTTTCATTGGATTGCCTATTTACTAGGATATTACGACTTTTTTCGTCAAACGATAAAATTATACCTGCTGGTATTTTTATTTTGAGGGAGCCATTATTATTACTTAGTTCTACTGTGTTATTTTTGAAGTTGTAGTTAATATTTTCAGGTAGATGAATAGGTTTTTTTGCTAATCTACTCATTTTTTACCAAATATGAAACAATATTTCTCCACCCACATTTTCTTTACGAGCAACTCTATCACTAAAAATTCCTTTATTCGTGCTTAATACCGCTATACCGAAACCGCTATTAACATATGGGATTTTATCCACAGGTGAATATATCCTTCTACCAGGCTTACTTATTCTTTTTACATTATTAAACACTTTTTCCCCATTGGGTCCGTATTTTAAATATATACGTAACTGTTTAACATTTTTTCTTATCTCAATAACTTTATAATCTTTGATAAACCCTTCTTCTTTTAAAACTTTAGCTATTGCTTCATTTAGTTTAGAATAGGGTGTATTTGTACTTAAATGTTTAACATTATAAGCATTCTTAATTGAAATTATAAAATTGGAGACTGTATCAACACTAGCCATTTTACCAGCTTGCTTTTTTTACACCGGGTATAAAACCACCTGATGCTAATTGCCTAAAACATATTCTACAAAGTTTAAATCTTCTTAGATAACCTCTTGCTCTGCCACATAAGCTACATCTATTTTTTCTTCTCGTTTTAAACTTTGGCTCTTTTAAATCTTTTAAAATTTTTGCTAATCTTGCCATTTTTCCCCCTTTTTAAATGGGAAACCCAGTTTATTTAAAATTTCATAGCATATCTTTTTTCTTATGTTTTTTTTAATTCCATTCAATTTAAATACTATAGCAATGTCCATACCGTTTGAAAATTCACTTTTATCTTTTGACACTTCAGGAAATATATGTTGTTCTGGTAACCCGAAATTATAGTTACCGCAGGAGTCAAAAGACTTTATTGAAAATCCTCTGAAATCTCTTATTCTTGGAACCGCTATACTTATCAAACGGTCTAAAAATGCATACATTCTTTTTTTCCTTAAGGTTACTTTTAAACCTACTTCCATCCCTTTTCTTAGCTTAAATCCTGCTATAGACTTATTAGTTTTTATAACTAAAGGTTTTTGACTTGTAATAGCTGATAAATCATTTATCATCTGATCCATAAAATTCTTATTTTCCTTTGCTTTACCTATCCCCATATTTAAGACGATTTTTTCAATTTGGGGTATTTGCAAAATATTTTTCAATCCGTATTGTTCGGTAATGTATGGAATCACCACATTTTTATATTTGTCTAAAATTCTTAGAGTAGTCATTTTTTAGTAGGATATGGAATCAATTGTTTACATTTTTTGCACTGTCTTATTTTTTCTTTACTTTCAGTTATAGTATAATTTATTTTTGTTGGCTTCGCACAATTTGGGCACAATAACATAACATTTGACACATATATAGGATGAGGAACTTGTAATATTGCGCCTCTTCTATATTCTGCAGAGCGTCTTTTGTGCTCAAATTTTAAATTAACATTTTCAACTACGATTTTTCTTTTACGTGGAAATGCTTTTAAAACACGCCCAATTTTGTTTTTATCATCACCAGCTATAACTTTAACGGTATCGCCAGATAGAATTTTCATATTTACACTACTTCTGTTGCCAACGATACAACTTTCATATATTTTTCTTTTAATTCTCTTGGAACAGGACCAAAAACACGTGTTCCTCTTGGATTACCATCTTTATCTATCAGCACTATTGCATTATCATCAAATCTTACATAACTTCCATCTTGCCGTCTGATTGGAAATTTTGTTCTTATAACTACTCCAACCACTTTTTCACCCTCTTTTATTGGAGAACCTTTACCGACCTTTCTAACAGAACCTGTTATTACATCTCCTATATATGCATACTTTTTCTTGGCATATCCTATAGGACCAAAACAATGTATCAATTTTGGACCTGTATTATCTGCTACTTCTAATATACTTTTTATTTGTATCATAGTATTCTAACATGCCAAAATAATAAATAATATGTTACGAAGAAGTTTGAACAACATTGACAGTCTTCCCTTCCTGCGATTTTGATAAAATCTTTACAAGTCTCCACCTTTTCAATTTGCTAAGAGGTCGCGTTTCTATTATTTCTACATAATCGCCTTCCCTTGATACATTTTTTTCGTCGTGAGTATAACATATCGTCTTCTTCTTATAATATTTTTTAAATTTCCTATGTTGAAAAATTCTTTCCACAACAACTACCCTTGTTTTATCCATTTTATCGCTTTTTACTATTCCTCTTAATACCTTTCTTATACCTTTTTTATTCATACAAGTTATAAAAATAGTAAATTATATATTAAAAAAGTTTTGATGCAAGATACACACCTTCTACCATGTTAGCAAGTTTTTTGTATGCTACCTTCCAGCTTCTTGTTCTTAACCCACAATCAGGAGTTACATATATCCTTGAAGGGTCACCTAATAATTTACACGCATATAATATCCTATCCCTTATAAGTTCTGGTGGTTCTATAAAATCAGTATGAATATTCAAAACCCCAAGTCCAATGTCAAAATTATAGCGCTTAAATTCTTTTAAGATATCATAACCTATCCTCACTTCTTGTTTTACACCAAGGATGTTTTTATCTCTATTTGCAAATTCGAGTGCAAATAGTTTTACATGATTTTGTAGCTTTTCTATATGCGGAAACAATGCTTCATAATCGCTGAAACATATGTGTATACTAAAAATACACTTCAAATTACTTATCATCTTATTTATTATATCAACCGCCAACAACACCTCGTCCCTATGCGTCGTTAATGCCGGTTCATCAATTTGTATCCACTCAGCCCCATTTTTTATTAATGCCTCTATATTTCTTCGTATGACATTGAATGATATATCCTCCAAAAGCTTTTTTCTACCTTTCTGCACATTCCTCATACTCGTTTCACTACCAATTGCGTTATTAATTGTATAATATTCATCATAAGACCAGTCTGATATTGTATATGGTCCCGTTATAGGTACCTTTATCTTCCTCTTAGTAATGTTTTTTATAGTTAAAAATTCATTTATATGATAAATGGCTTTTAAACTAACCGGTCCTGTAATGGTGGCTTTTTTGTAATACTTGTTATCAAACGAACGCACTTCCCCAATTAGTTTAAAACCATTACAAAATTTTATTGGATATTGATACATTTCAACTCTATGTTGTTCACCATCAAAAACCCAGTCTAACCCAGCTTTTTCCAACAATTTAATTGCATACAAACTGGAAAAGTATAATATCTTCGTTTTCTCTTCAGAAGAAAAATTTTTTCTTTTATTTAATATGGATAACAGTTCTTCATTTTCAACATTTAAAAATTTTCCCCACTTTTTAGCATCATCTACATCATTGTCGTCTATCATAACTTTAGCAAATGGTTTTGTCCTCCATGCTGGTTTTGCTAAACTACCTATTTCAAATGTTGTAAATGCTTTTCTTATATTTTCATTTGTTACCATCAGATACTTTCCTAAAAATTGATTGTTCAGATGTCTGTAAAGCTTCTTTAATATTAGTTAATAAATTTACTTTTAAAACAGCATATTCAAGAGGTAAAAATTCAAAATCTGGTGCACCTGAAATTATAATAAATGAGGGATACAAAGCATCTTGTATTTTTACTATAAACTTTTTTACCATATCAGTATTTTCAAGGCTCGTCGTCATATTGTTTAACAAACCAGCAAAGATACCCATATCCTTTTTCCATCTTATACGCTTTAGCCTATCCAAGCTATTACAGTTAAAATCAATTCCTATTGCATCAACATCTAATGATAAAAATCCTTTAATATCATCGTATATCTTATAAAAAAAGGCATTAATAATGATTTTTACTTTATTGCTATCTCTACGAACATTATTAACTAATTTCTTCAGATATATAAGTTCTTCTGTATCTTTTTCGTAATCCGTCTTGGGGTTTTGTAAGACAAAATATATATAATTTTTGCTTTTTAGAAATTTTATTGTTTCAAATAAAATTCTGACAACTGTCTCGTATTTCGCATTTGAATATTTTTTAAATAAATAAGGAGAAGGTAAAAATGCAGTATTACCAAATCTAAAATATTTAGGGAATATTTTTTTGAAGTTTAAATCTATTTTTGACGGCAGAATTACTTTTCTATAAAAATTATTTGTTTCGCAATATCTAAATAAACCGTTTACTTGGGAATTTGTTACTAACTGCGAAAAAGGTCTCAATAAATCAGACCAGTTGATGAGTCCATCTGATATCAGGTCAAAATTTCTTGTGATATTTTTAAGATTGTTGTAATCAGAAGTATAAAACTTCTCTAATTGTTTAATACTTATTTTTTTATGTTCAAATTGTCTTGTAGTTTCAATCAACTGCTGACTTCTTGGAAATATACCGTTCAAACTTGTTAAGATTTTCATACTAAAATTTTATTTACTCTATAAACCAAATATGAGGCAAGTTGTAAATTGTTATACAAAACATGTTCTATATTAATACCGCATTTCCAGTTAAATTCTATTAGTTGATTTATTAAACCTTCTAAAACCCTTGTAGTTCTGGATTCAATTTCCTGGCTATGTTCAGTTATATATCTTTCTGTTTCTAACGGCACTTCTACACCTAACCACTTAATGAACTTATAATCTTCTAAGCTGGCAAGTGGAGCTATGCTGATATAAATAGGGCGAGGTTGTATACCTTTTTTACTACATAAATTACAATATTCCTCCACAACCCTATGTGCATTCTTTAATTCAAATACGATTTGGGATATAAAAAATTCCATACCAGCTATTGTTTTTTCTAATAATCTTTGTGGTTCATTTTGTCTGGTAAAAATTGTGATACCAGCTATTTTGATATTATATTTTCGACCATATTCTATAGCTTTAATAGGATTTATACCAGGATATTTCTTTTTACTAGATTCACCACCTACAAAAACACATTGATTTATATTGTATTTATAAACAGTTTCTTCCAACCAGTGTATAAATTCATCTTTAGATATGATAGGAGTTACTTTATAAACTAATAAATTGACTTTGGGGAAAAATTCTTTTATCTTTACACTAAAAATTCTATTATCTATTTTGGGTTGATATGTTAATGTTCTTGTTCCACGGGTAGTTTCATCAATAACTTCTGGTATTCCCACTATATTTATATTGCCTGCCTTCAGTATATTTGAAACTTCATATGCTTTCCTTTCAACTTTATCATTGCTCCACTTTAAAGGTGGAGGTATAACATTAAACATCAAATTCATAAACCTCATATTATAGTTATAAATAATTGAAATTTAATATGACTAATCATTTTTTAAAAATACAAAACTATGAAGCACTACGTGGTGGGCGGTAGAGGATTTGAACCTCTGACCCCTTCGGTGTCGACGAAGTGCTCTATCCGGGCTGAGCTAACCGCCCATTACCATAACACTTAAAAGATTTAAATTCCCCAATTACATCCCACAAATTGCTACCATAAGTAGCAAAAAATAATTTCCTAATCCTTTTCTCCCTCTATTTCAAATATACTTGTTTTCTATTATACATTCTACTTTCATTATAACATATAATTTATATAAACCAATAAAAAATGTATTGTCTTAGACCTTCTTGAAAAACTCATCAATTTTTCATAACATTAAAATCTTTGATTCAATAAAATAATGTGAAATCAATGTACGGACATGCAAAAATATATGAAAATCACATTTACTCAATAAAACATCCTATTTCACTTTCAGAAATCTTATTTCACTTTACGGAATCTCAAATTTCTCTCAAAATTTTTGACTTCACTATATTCATTATTATCATTGTTTATTAATATGGTAGCATAAACGAAATAATTGACGTGGTAAGATGATTTAGGTAAAAAGAAATTTCTACCATAGGTAAATATCACTCTTTCTTCCTCAGAATTTAAAAAATAGTATTCTTTTTTTGCTGATAAATAGTTGCCCCAAGAAGGATCAACTGGAAACCATCCTAAATTAGGTATATACACTTCCACCCAACAATGGTATTTCGCATCTTTATTTTTCCCATCATTTTCAGGATTTAAATATGAACCCATCACAAATCTTACAGGAAATCCTAAAGATCTTGATAGAGACATAAAATATGCATGATAATCGGTACAATTGCCTGTTCCTAATTCATCACAGTATTTTGAAAATCCTAACCCTGACGGTTTTAATTTCGTTATATCTAATTTGTAATATCTCCCATGATTTGCAACATATTTGTATAATGAATATAATTTCTCATAATCTGTCGTGTTGTTAGTCGTTATTTTCTTTGCTAAATCTATATAGTACTTGTTGACTGGCGTATATTTTTCTCCTACCAAATATTTTCTGAGTTTTTTATTGTTAACTGTTAATAAGAAATTATCTGGAATCGTGACATAATTTCGTTTAAATTCCTTCCTATATATTTTATATACCGCCTCTATTTCAATAAATTTTGTATTTCTTGCAACATTTTTAGGTATAAAAATATATATGAACTTATTGTTAAACTTCTTCTCTTTTAGTAATTCATAACTTATTTTTTTTCTGAATCTACCTACAAAATGAGGTCTTATTTTTATATTGGAATCAATTAATTTTTGTATTACTACTCCACCGTTCTTTACAATTTCACGAGGATATTCAAGATATATCCTATGGTCATTTTCCGCGCCTTGTATATTTATGACAAAGGTATCTTGCAAAATGTAATTAAAATCTTTATTATCAGCCCATATATGGTTCATACATATATAAATATTTAATACTAATAAAGTAAGGTTTCTTTTTTTCATTTTCAAACTCCTTATTATTTTATTATTAAAAGTGCTAAACCAGAACCTGGTTTCCCGTATCTCTATAAAATTATTTCACTCAAGGCCACGATAATTTGATTGTTCTACTCATTCTTCTTATTACGATTCTCTATTATAAATCATATTTTTTGGAACACCAAAATTGACGCTTCATAATATTAGTTCTATAATTTCCCTATCTTTTAAACACCTACTTTTCAAGGCTGAGGTTTATATATGTTAAAAAAATATTTTTTTGGTTACAAAAACACATATAAAATAATGGTAAAATAGTTAAAAGTTAAAATACAAATAAGTTTTTTAAGAATGACGAAAATTCCAGAAAAGACTCGTTTTTTAAGTAAGGAATCAAATATCTACAATGATTACTAAAATATTTTCAAAAAAGGTACCCCATAATATTAGTTATTATTCTTGTTTTATGATTGTAATATTTTCGTTACTGGCAATGTTTATATTGATATATTTTTATCCCGAAAAAGTTGGGGTAAGCCCTGATTCTGTATTTTACATAGAAGGTGCTAAAAATTTATATAGGTCTTTTGAATATAAAAGTATGCTACCAAGGAATTTTTTAAATGGTCCAAGAAATGAAGATAAATTTCCGGAAGAATTGTTACATACAGCAGTTTACAACAAGAAAGAACCAATATTTCATTTTCCACCGGCCACAAGCTTTATATATTCACTTTCAATGTATTTAAGCAATAACCTATTGAACAACATTAAGATATTAAACATACTCTTTTTTTTTATCTTTGTATTGTCTTTTATATTCATTATATACTTTGAAACAAGGCATATTTTAATAACTACTCTATTGTTTTTATATGTTGTACTTACCTTACAATTTACTGAAAAATTTTACTGGGCGTGGAGCGAACCTATTTATGTAGTTTTCAATTTCTTATGTTTATTTACTCTTATAAAATTTATTCAAACCTCTCATATTTGTTATTTTATATTTTCTTGGATTACCTGCACCCTTTCCTACCTAACCAGATATCAAGGTATGAGTAATATTTTGGCTGGAGCGGTTATAATATTTTTATATTTAAAAAATAAAAAACTTTTGTTTTCTTTAGTATGGCTTTTTCTCTCATCGGTTCCACTAATAATTTTAAGGTTCTTTGGATATACTTCAGATTTCTACTTCACCTTGCACCTCATTACAATCCCAACATTTGAAGGGGATTTATCTGATTATTCGTATGATTGGATAAATTATTTTATCTTATTTGAAAACAAATATAAAAATTTCATTAGAACTACTTTTTTTAATACTTCATTTTTTCTATTGACACTATTGGCCATTACTTCCTTTTTGTTTATTAGAAACTACAAATTTTGGGGTAGCGTCATTTTTATCTCTTTACAAGCCACATTAATATTTTCTGCCTGGCTTTTAGCTGATACAAAAGGACCCGCCAGATATCCAATGTCATTGCTACCTTTAATAGCTTATACATTTGCTATCTATGCAACTACATTTCATAAGATAAGGGAGGATGAAAAGCAAAGTGTCTTATCATTTAGGAAATTTTCTTCGGGATTATTAATAGCCTTTCTACTACTCGTCTTACCTTTTAAAGCAATTGATTTTTGCAGAATAATTGAAAATAAATATAAGAAAGGAGTATGGTTTACCGATACTTATTATTTTGAAAACACTACCTTAAAATTTATAAAATTGGCACAAAGACATGAAAATAAAAAGATTTTGTTTTTTTCTAATGACCATTCACTTAGCTACAGTTCACTATTTCATAATGAGATTGTAGTTTTTCCACTCCCCTATACCACACAAGGGTTAAAAAAATTCATTGATTTATCACAAAACATAGAGTTTTATATATTTTGGAAAAGAGGTGAAAAGGGACTTCGCATTTTTGATAGTTCATCCAAACATTTCATCAACTATGAGTATGATGTTGACACACTGGACACATTTTTAAACAAAAGTTTTTTAAAAAAAATAAGTGTGTCCGACTATATTATATATAAAAAAATCCAAGACTAAAATAAAAAAGTTTTTTTAATTACGCTATCAAATAACTTATTATGTTACCACATATAATATAAGCAACCATTAAAAATCCTCATGTTTTCAACACATAATGAGCTGATAAGATTTCGCTTTCTAACTTGTCTCTAAAAAATCTCAACACATATATGAGAAAATAAGAACAGTAAAATAAAATGAATTTACATTAATAACAGATGTCTTTATCTACATACATCTGCTGTAAATTTTCTAATTTATGCTGAATTGAATCTATATAATGCTGACCATATCTATCCTTCAATTCACCTACGGCATTATTAATCTTAAAAACCTCTCTTAAACCATACCTTGAACAACTATATTCCTGGAGTTTTATAAAATTAGACAATTTTATCCGGAAATTGTCACCTTCAAGATGATTTATGGAATCACAGCAGTTTTTTATATTTTCTTTCATAATTCTGCAAAAACTTTGCCTTAATTGTTGATTAGTTGGTATATGACATTTGCAAACATTTGTTTGCCATATCGGTTGTAACCACCAATAAAGTTTCCAACACTCATCTTTACACACTGTATTAAAATAAATCCCAAAATTTGCAGTCTGAACACCTTTAGCCTCGGATCTTGGGGAAACTATACATAATTGGGGCAGCGAACTTTCAGATACATTTTCACAGTCATCTAATATATCCGGACAATACTTTTCTAAATTTTGTAGACCAGTTTGATTTTGTGGACCACTTCTCTCACAAAATAAATTAAGATCTATATAGTTAATGCTACCTTCTTCATAATACCCTGTGTCAAGATAGAAAGATATACATTTTTCTATACCAGAATAACACATATTTTTTACTGTCTCAGAAAATTCAGATAAGTTTTTACCATCAATTTCCCTTAATTTTTTATTAATCTCATTCAATTTTATACCATTTAATTTGTCTATAATTTCCTTTACAGCAGGATTTTTATCAAACAAACAACTGATTTCAGAAGCGTTATTAAAAATACATTCATATTTTTTTATAGCCTTTTCCACTTCTTCTAATCCTATCTTAACTCCGACACATTTTTCTAATTTATATATTCTGAGTTTGCTATAAATATCATAATTCAATAATAGTAATTTATTCAAGGTATTGTGAATCTTGTAAACTTGATTATCTTCTTCATTTATATATTGTGCAATCTTTTTAGTAAATACATCTTTTGGATTACAGTATTTTACTCCAAAATTTTCGATCCAGACACATTCAGAAGTATTTTCGCATTTCTCTTTGGTAAAGGAACGACAAAGGTCAAAATAATCTGAACATTCTGGTAATATTTGTTGGGTGTTCCAGAAACACCCTTTGATCGTCTTACATTCTGACTCGGAATAATGAACACATTGTGGAGGATAAAAATTTTCTATATACCAAATTAATCCATCAAGATTATTTACTGACAGGAAGTTAGCAGCATCCGCTACTGTGGGGGCAATCGTAGATAACATTATCAGAGCACATCTATCTTTTCTTTCTCGAACCATCTTTTTTAATTTATCTATCTGATTTATGAAAATTGCAAAAATGGATGACTTTATTACCTTTTCATATATTTCATATTTAAACTGTAGAAGATTATCAAACTGTTCGCTAAAACGATTGGCGATTAACAATTGTGTGTCACCACCTTTAGATTTAATATAAGTTTCTAACTCATTTTTTACACTTTCAAAATCAAGGGTGCATCCATTGTTTTTTAATAACTCTCTGATTTTAGAAAATATTGTAGTATCTCCTGAAGATTTAATTTTTTCAACTATCCTATATAGTTGTTGCAGTTCGTCTAATCTTTTCCTAATTATCACTTGGTAAATCCAGACATTTAAAACAATATCATCTACTGAAATTACATTCGGAGAAGAATCATCCAATAATGAATCAATCATTTTTTCTATCATATGTGGAATTACTTTCTTTTTTATAACAAGCTTAAATAATTTGAACCATTTTTTTGCGTTTTCATAAATTTCTCTAAGGAGTCCCTCCAAAAATTTAAAGCCAGTATAAAAATGACAATAATTATTTTCTGAAGTATCCTTTCTCACAAAATAGTCATTTAAACAGTCAGTCAATTTATATAAATATTCAACTTTCAAGAAGAATCCTTTACTATGTAACACTATTATATCTTCACACAAATGTGAAGAGTTTGTTATTTTTTGTTTTCCCATTAATAATTCATTAAAATATGAAGGATTTATACCTATCTGGTTTGTTAAAGGAGTAAGGAAACGAATATATTTATGAATATAAAGGTGTTCATAATTAAAGACTCTTAAAAATCTACTTGGTAAAAATGCAACATCACGATAACCTTTATCAAATATTTCTTTTTCATCTTTCCACGGACATTTTTCATTTGAATTGCTTTTTAACGAAGAATAGTTGTTTGGAGTATCTACAAGAAATTTTTCAATGGAGGTCCATAAAACTAGTGCTTTCTCTGCAAGTTCATAATACCATTCTCTGATTTCATTCATAAATGGTTCCAACTCGAGCCACTTTTGATGAGGTGTTTTTAAATTATCTTCACCTTGGAATGTTCTACTTTGCTGATTTTTTAACTTACTAATTATAGATTTTATATCAGGAGGTTTAAATGGCATTAGCAGAGAACTATTCTTATAAACAGATGAGTGTTTAATATTGTTATAAGATGGTGATTGAATAATAGGGCCTGAAAGTTTCTTTTCATTTTTGGAATCCGACTTTTGACTTTGACATTTAGCATTTGGTTTTTGACATTTAACATTGATAAGATGATGCTTCTGTTGAAAAACATAAGGTAGTGTCAATTTATTCAACAATTGTCTTTTAATCCTTCTCTTGCGACTTACATATTGTGCATCACGAATAGAATTTTTATTCCTGCTCGTTGTTTTCATTTTTTCATTTTTAATTGTTTTGAGTATTTGTCTGATATTTTCCAAAAACTTATCAACCTCCGTCTTCTCTTCCTGCTGAGAAAAAAGTAAAAAACTAAAAAATAGACTGAAAACTAATAAATTAAAAATGTTTTTAATTTTAATTTCTTCCATATACTATATTATATTCTTTAAAATCCAAAATTCTTATAAGAATGTTTACTTTGTTGTAAGAAACATAAAGAAATGAGGAGGAAATTTTTAGGTAGTGTCATCCAACGGTCAAATTTTTGCATAGTCAACTGCTATCTTTCTATAAACTCTTACATTTATGTAGGAATGAAAATAAATGAGTGTGGCTTTTATTTGGTTGTTATAATAATAGCAATTAATTTTTATTTTTTGCAAGAAGGAATTGCTCTACTGCTTTATAAGAGGAACGAACCAATGGCCCGCTTGCTACAAACTTAAAACCTAAGTCTTCTCCTAACTTTTTTAAATATTCAAATTTTGAGGGATGAAGGTATTCTTTTACCTCTAAGTGTTTTTTAGTCGGTTGTAAATATTGTCCAATAGTAAGAATATCTACACCAACATCTTTTAGAATTTTCATAGTATCTACAATTTCTACAAATTCTTCACCACATCCTATCATCAACGAACTTTTTGTATAGATATCTGGTTTTAGCTTTTTAGCAGTTTGGAGAACAAAGATTGACTTTTCAAAGCTGGCACGAGAATTTCTTACTTTTCTCTGTAAACGTGGAACTGTTTCGACATTATGAGCAAAAACATCTATGCCAGAATCCAAAACTTTCTTAATAGATTGAGAGTTTCCATTCATATCACTAACAAGTGTTTCAATCATAATATTTTGAATATTATCCTTTAATATTTTGACAGTTTGAAAAATATGTTGAGCTCCACCATCCTCGAGGTCGTCTCTTGTAACCATAGTCAAAACCACATATGAAAGTTTCATTTGTTTTACAACATGTAAAATATTGAATGGTTCATTTGGGTCTATTGGTTGGGGTTTACCACTTTTAACATTGCAAAACCTACATGCACGCGAACAAACTTTACCCAAAAGCATAAATGTAGCAGTTCCGGTTGGCCAGCATTCACCTATATTTGGACAATTTGCTTCCTCACAAACCGTTGCCAGCCGTAAATTTTTTACCAAACCTTTTATTTTTACAAAATTTTCGCCCACAGGTAATTTGACTTTTAACCATGCTGGTTTTACCGTAATCATAAATTACAAATTAAATATTAATGTTATTTCTTTTTGCAATCAAACTGTTTGCTCGAAACAGTGATTCAAATGTTCCCGCATCTGTCCAAAAGCCTTCTAAAAAATCATGGTAAAGCTTACCTTTTTCTAAATACCAATTATTTACATCTGTAATTTCGTATTCCCCACGCGCAGATGGTTTTAAGGTTTCTATCACATCAAATACTTTATTGTCATAAAAATATATACCAGTCACTATGTATTTGCTTTTCGGAATTTTTGGTTTTTCCTCTATCTTCACTAACCTATTATCCTCAAAAACAGCAACACCAAACCTCTCTGGAGTATCTGATTCCTTCAATAAAATCATTGCACCTTCAGCTATTTGATAAAATTTTTTTACATATTTATCTAACTTCGCTTCAAAAATGTTATCACCTAAAATAACTACTACTTTGCTTTTACCTACAAAATACCTTGCCTGATATAATGCATGAGCAATCCCCTTCTCTCCTTCTTGATAAGTGTAATGAAGCTCTTTTAGCCCAAAATCTTTACCATTTGATAAAAGCTCTAAAAATTCGCCTGCTTTGTTTCCTCCAGTAACAATCATTATATCAGTTATACCACTACTTACTAATGCTTCCAACGGATAATATATCATTGGTTTGTTATAAATGGGTAGTAAATGTTTATTAGTTACTCGCGTAAGAGGGTATAGTCGTAAACCACTTCCACCGGCTAAAATAACTCCTTTCATCAAATTCCAAATAACAAACACCAGATGAAAAAAGAAAAATAGAAATCTAAAAAATCTTTGAACATCTTAATTTTTTAAGTATTGAACCACTCCATAAATATACCTCTATTTTA
>FWPU01003858.1_pt1 | contig 36433 bp, 33 predicted proteins | sample 2228361 | NCBI WGS metagenome assembly FWPU01 (sample SAMEA103939777, study PRJEB20133) | metagenome
AGATTCCACACAGGCATACGGTAATAATCTTACATATAAAGCAGGAAACTGGTGTATTTATAGCGGAGATGTAAATCAGGATGGAGTTATTGATTCAGTTGATTTCCATATTGTGTACAATGGAAATGTACTTGGCTTAAATGGCTATTATTCTGAAGATGTGAATTATGATGAATATGTGGAAGTTTATGATCTTGTGATTCAATTCATTAACAAAAGTAAAGGAAAATCATTAAGAAAACCTTAATTTAGTCTTTAGATGCTACTTTAATCTTTCGTTTAATCAGTAGTAAAATGAGTAAAAAAAGAAAAGTTAGACAGAGAAATACGATAAATAATAGTTTTCGCGGTTGTTCATACAATTTCGGGGTTTCAGCATTTCGGTAAGCTCTTTCACCAATACAAAATCTTATCGTTGATCTTAAAACTCCTGGCACTTTCTCCCAATTAATATTCCAGGTTTCTTTGAAACCATAGGGCCAGTTTTTACGCCATTTATGATAAACCTGGTTAAAGACAGCTGTGTCACTCTGAATATCATGAACAGTTGCAATTGAGCCATCACTGTTTCGCCAAACAAATCCACTATCTGAAGGGGATATCACTCGCCACTTTCCGTCCATAAAAAATTCAGCCATTGTGTGTCCACCTTTACCGGGTATAACTTCCATAAGTTGTAGTTTGCGAGCCGGGATTCCAAGTTCCCACATAGACACCAAAAATATTTTCGTCATAGTACCACAGGGACCGTCTCCGGGATGACCTTTAACACCATAACATCTGTATTTCAAGCCCACACCAGAAGTCATTTTGAAGAAGCCAAGTGCTTCCCATCGTGAATACCAATCCATACTGTCTCTGTCAACCCAACCATTAGTGTAATTATAGATTCTATTACTAACAGATAAAACAGTATCTTCAATAGTTTTTGGCTTATATTCAGAAAGTACTTGTTCTAAAAATTTATCAAGGTATTTTTTTTCTTCCCGCATCATTAAAAAGAAAAATAATGAAATTATTAAAGAAGTAACTGATAATGTTAAAAATATATATTGATAAACGGAAAAAATTTTGAGTTTATTTATCATTTTACTATTTTGAATTTATACTATTAAAGTCATACGGGAATCAACAATTACAATTTAACGAGATATTTCAATTTATTAATCAGATAATCAGAGACCGTCTTATGTGCGTTTTGATTCCAATGACCAAATTTACCTGATGCTTTCCAGTAATTTAATTTTTCTTTTGGATGTTTTTCAAGCTCAATATAAAGAGGTATTGCGACGATATGGTTTTCCTTTAACAGTTTCTGATAAATTAAAGGAAGTTTTTCTGCTTCAACAATTATTGTATTTCCGTGTGTTTCATTTTGTTGCGTCAATAATTCTATAATCCTTTTATTATGCTCAAAAAACCTGTCATTCTCAGAAATATTATTATTCTTCTTAATGTTTTCGGGTGATATAAATATAAAAAATTTATCTAGTACAGCATTTAAAAATCTGCCAGCGAATATTACTTCAAATACTTCCTTTAACAGATTCCCGGTTGAAAAAATTCTTACTAAAGCAAATTTATTTCTTAATTCGGTTTCAAAATTATCTGATACTGTTTCTTTAAATACAATAGAATCTTGTGTTAAAATTGGCTCAGGCATTGGTACTGCATCTTTTTTAAGTAAATCCTCTTGTTTTATAAAGTACAGTGTTAAATCCGGATTAAACTTTTGAGCTATTTTTGTGTGCCGCAGGTACATTCCCCGGAAATCAGCGCCACCTGTACCAAAGTTAAGAATTTCAATTTTATTACTCGAATTTTTATTTAATTCATTTTCGATTAGACGGGCAAAGTGGTGCCTTTCAAATAATTGAAATCCCTCAACATAAGAATCACCTATCAGGGCAATTCTGAAAACGCTGTCAGGTTTTTCCGGAGGATATTCTTTCCCAGGATATCCATATTGATTAATCTTTCCCATATAAAAACCTTCGGCACCAACCAGATTGACAAGTGAATTGGGTCTATGAGTTCTTCCTAAATTTGGATCATCATAAACAAAAGAAGGTAAAATAATTTCTGTTAATCTGAAATAAATTTCAAAGAAAAATAATGAAAGTATTATTGTAACAACAATTAAAAAAAAGTTTTTTAATTTGAAATTAGAATTGAGCATATATAAAAGGCGCTTTGTCTGATGTTAGTAAGTATGCAAATACCATAATTGTAACTACTATTGAAATTCCAAAAGAAATAGCTGGTTTGATTTTTATCAGAATATTGTCTGTTTTAAGTTTTAGCTCCAGATAATCAAGCAGGAATGAAATTACATAATAAGTCAAAGTTATTTTAAGAAATCTATCAGTAAATTCCCCAAAACTAAAAACTGATAATTGCTTAATAATAATACCAAGAGTATAAAGATTATCAACTCTGAAAAGAATCCAGGCTATTACTATTAAAAAATAAGTAATTAATGCAGATGTGATTTTAGAATTCGATTGATTACCGGAAGTGCTACCAAATGAAGCATTCGAACGATTAAAAAATAAAGGAACAGCCATATAAAGTCCGTGAATTAAACCCCATAAAACATAATTCCACGATGGTCCGTGCCAGAGTCCACAAATAGTAAATGTAATTAAAATGGCAAGAACATTTCCCCATTTCCGACAATATCTGAATTTAATTTGCAGCGGATAGAAAATGTAATCTCTTAACCAAGAAGAAAAAGATATATGCCATCTCCTCCAGAAGTCCGTTACAGAAGCCGCGAAGTATGGTTGTCTGAAATTAAGCATAATATCAAAACCCAGTACTTTTGCTATACCTCGTGCAATACTGCTGTAACCGGCAAAGTCATTATAAATCTGCAGGGAGTAAAGTAGAATTGCTGAGAAAATTTCAAAAGAAGTGAAATACTGCGGGTCAGCAAATATATGATTTATCATTCTACCGATAGTATCACCTATTAAGACTTTTCTGAATAATCCATAAATTATAAGATAACTTCCTGCCTTAAAGTTATCCTTACAGAATTCTCTGGCACTTTTTATCTGTGGAAGTAATCGGTGAGCGCGTTCAATAGGACCGGCAATTACAGTCGGGAAAAAAGAACTGAAAGTCAGATATTCAACAATAGTGTATTTGTTCTCAATATTTTCGTAGTAATTATCAAACAGCCAGGTCAGCGACTGAAAAATATAGAAGGAAATACCTAAGGGTTGGATAATTTTTAATGTGACAGGATCAATACTTAATCCGATAATATTAAATAATGCAACAAATGATTCAGCAAAAAAATTGAAGTATTTAAAAATGCCAAGAACAATAATATTTGTTGTAATGCCAAAAATCAGATAGGATTTTTTTGATTCATATTTTTTGGTAAGAATTATTTTTTTTCCAACAAAATAAGTAGATGTAGTAAGAACTATCAGTAGAAATGTAAACCGAAAATCGAAATATGAATAAAACAGATAATTTGCTATCAGGAGAACAATATTTCTGTGTTTTTTTGAAATAGTATAATAAATACCTACAAAAATTAAAAAAAACAGGAAAAATATAATTGAATTGAATTGCATCTGTTATAACTTACTTTTTAATTTTTTCATCTATAAGTTTCTGTAGTTCTCCAATATTCTTTAGCTTTAATAACTCGTACGGTTTAAACCGAATATTAAATTCCTTTTCGATAGCAAGAATTACATTCAGGTGAGAAAGCGAATCCCAGCCCGGGACCTGATCTGCCGTTGTTGATTCTTCAAAATGAAAATCTTCCAGTTTTAGTTCTTTTAATATTGTATTTTTAAGTTTATCTGATATCATTGTTTATCCCTGATTTTATCTTCTAATATTCTTTGTTTATTTGCACTGCGGCTTGGTTTTCCGGCAGATGATTTAATTAACCATCTTGGCGGTACTAAGTAAACATTTTTAATAGACACATCCATTGCCATACCTTCATTCTTAATTTTTGAGATTAAATCCTTTTTTGCTTTCTCTTCCTCAAGATGTGTTTCTGCTATTACGCTGATAACTTCTGTGCCTAATTCTTCGTCATCTTCTCCAAAAGCTATTACTCTTCCGGGAATTACATTCTCTATTCTGCTAACCATGTCTTCTATGTCTTCAGGGTAAATATTTTTACCAGCAACTATAATAATATCTTTCTTTCTTCCGATAACAAAAAGGTCTTCTTCAAACATAAATCCATAATCGCCGCTGTAATACCAACCGTCTATCAGAACTTCAGCAGTCTTCTCAGGATAATTTCTGTACCCGTCAAACATTGAAACAGATTTGATTGCAATTTCACCCACTTTAAACGGTGGTAATTCATTTTTATTTTCATCCACAATCTTTACCGAACATCCTTCGATAACTTTTCCGGATGAAACACAAATTCTTGCTTTATTCTGATCATATATGATTTTTACTATTCCATTAGCAAGTTCATCCCTATCAACCATTACCTCCCTGACAGGAGTATCAGGAGGATTTTGTGTAACAGCAAATGTTGTTTCTGCCATTGCATAGCAACTGGAAAGAGCATTATCTCTAAAACCATATTTTTGATATTTATTGCTGAACTTTAAATGGCTATGATGTCTGATAGGTTCACTACAATTTATTACCATTCTTAATGTTTCAAGTGAGTAGTTGTTTAGCCAATCATCGTGAACTTTATCTGATAATACATTATAGGCAAAATTAGGGAGCCAGGTAAGCGTTCCTTTCTCTTCAGAAATAGCTTCAATTAAGATGTGAGGCGCCAGAACCCATTCGAAAGGATCAATCTGAACAGAAGGAATACCAAATGCCAGAGGCAGATGAAACGCTGCAATTAATCCCATATCATGATAAAGGGGTAGCCAGCTTACTATTTTATCTTGTTCTGATAAATTTATTGATTTGCCATAGAGATGAATATGATCAAGCACTGCTCTGTTTGATAAAACAACTGGCTTTTGCAGGCCGGTTGTACCGGATGAGTGTTGTAATAAGAACGGATCTTCTGGTTTTATCGCATTTCTGATGTTTTCAAGAGCACCGGAATTATCGGGAACATTCTCTTCACTAAATTCCAAAGGAAAGATAATGTCTTTTATCGTTGTCTGTTTTCCATCTATCAAAGGTCTGATTTTTTCATCCAATTCTCTGTCAGTTATAATATAATCCAATCCAGATCTGGCAGACATTCCAATTATTCCCTGTCTGAATTTATCAGGATGTAATCTTGGATTTGGAAATGCCAGTACTGCAGGCAGCGCACCTGTGCCAGCAATTCCCATATAAATTGGATAGAATTGCGGATGATGCCTTAAAATAATTGCACAGACATCGCCTTGTTGAATACCTTTACTGAATAAATAATTAGAATATTCTTTGGCTTTGTTTAATAAAGAACCGAAATTCCATCTTACCGGTTCTTTGCCAGCTGACCAATGAATAATTGCATCAGCTTCTGGTTTTACTGTTGAAAGAAATTCCCATCTTTGCCAGATTGAATGAAAATAGTTTATAACATTCATTTAGTCACCATTATTTAGAATTATTTGATCTCAAATCAGAAAATGAAATTAGATAAGACAACATAAAAAAAGTCGTTGAAATATGTCCAGGTCTAAATAGAGTTGTCTCCTGAAAATTAAGAATTATGATCAGAATGGGAAACCACATCCAAATTAGTGGTTCCTTTTTTTTAAATATTCTAATAAAAAAATTTATAATCATTATAATCAACACAATTATTCCGATAATTCCCAATTCATTAGCGATATCCAGAAAGCCATTATGCGATTGAATTGGGATCCAAATAAATACTGCGTATAAAATTTGAATCGAAGGGTTTTCAGGAACCCAATAACCTTGATAACCACAACCCACTAAAGGATGTTTGGATATCTCCATTATTGTATATTCCCATAAAAAACTTCGTTGAGAAAATGTAGTATCTTTTCCAAATAAACCAGTAAAAAAATCAAGTATTTCGGGACTAAAAAGCAATAATACTGCTAAAATACTTATACCACTTAATACAATAATTGTTGATAGGAACCAAGTTACTCCAATGTGTTTAAAAATATAATTATGCATCAAAAAGATTATTGAAGCAAAAAAGAAAAATAAAAATGAAATTAGCGAAGTTGAACTTGCAGCCCCAATAAGTAATATTACAGAAATAAACAAAAGTAACATCAGAATAATCTTACTTATTCTTTTCTTTTCATAAATAAACATTGTGGACAAAAGTAAAATAATCATCAACATAGTTTGTCCGAAATAGTTTTTATGAGGGGCTAATCCGCGGAAAGTTCCGAAATCAGGATCTTTTGCACCAGGTATTAGTACCACTGACACCAATGAAAGCATAACATATAAAAAAACTAACGGTTTTAGGGTTGAGAGTAATTCATCTATAGTTTTTATATATGATAGGAAAACAATAATTACAAAAAAATATGTAAATATCTGGAACCATCTTTTGAAAGAAGTAAAAGCATAATCGGACCACAAAATACTAAGTAAAGCCCATAAAAGAAAAATTATAAGAAGCTTTTCCCGTTTCAAAAGCTCGGTTACTATTTTTATTTTCGGAACAGATGCGAAAAGAGAAATTAGAAATAAGGATGGATATAATATCTGATTTAAAATATTTCCGTCGCCTAATTCTCTTTCCTGTAATTGTGGTTGAAAAGGTAAAGATGTACCAAAAAATACAATAAACATAAAGATTACAAAAGAAATCTTTGAAGCATTATGATAATTGTTTGTCAAGGGTTAATGAAAATATTATTAAATTATTGTTTTGGTAAAAGTTCATTATTAGATTGTATATATCTCTTCTAATTTATTGACAATGGAAACAATGGAAAAATTATTAATAGCATACTTCCGCGCATTATTTCCTAACTTGATCATCAAATCTGTATCTTTAATTAATTGAATACATTTTTCAAAAATCTCTTTTGGCGAATCTTTATTAATTAAAAAACCATTATAATTATCTCTCACAATCTCTAAAGGACCGGGTGTTTTTGTAGCTATGACCGGTTTACCAAAAGCCATTGCTTCAGCAAGCACCATACCGAAAGCTTCATACTCCGAAGGTAGAACCAATATATCACATAAATTTAATGCATCTAATTTTTCATTATCATCTAATTCTCCCAAAAAAAGTACATAATCAATTACACCTTCCTGAAATGCAAGACTTTTTAAATTTGAGTAGTTGCCAAAGTCTGGTCCTGCTATTAATAATTTAACGTTTGGAACTTCTTTGACAATGAGTGGCAATGCTTTTATGATTAAATCAATTCTTTTTCCTTTATGTGCCTGTCCAAGAAACATTATAATTTTACTGTCCTCTAATTTGTATTTCTTCATAAAATTAGTAGAATCTCTCAATTCAAAGTATCTGTTGTTTAATGGATTATATAATTTAAAGATTTTACTTTTATCTATGCCAAATTTTAAAAATTCGTTGTTTTCATTATTGTTCAAAACTAAAAAGCCATCAATATTTTTGTAAAAAGATGAAAAAGCTAATTTATCAAACATTTTATATATCCTCGTCTTATATTCTATACTTTGAAAATGAGAGTGTCCATGTAAGATTTTCTTTGAATCACGTAAATTTGGTAATAGAGGAATCATTACGGTATGAGGATGTCTTAAGGAGTGCATATGAATTACATCATATTTGGTTTTTAATAACCTTAAAATTGCGCCAGGGAAAAAACTCATATGACCTAAATGACCGAGGTTAGAATACCGGTAAATTGAAACCCCGTTAATAATTTCTGTTTTCGGGCATAAAATTTTTTTTTGATTTTTTTGTAATCTAAAAGTTGTTAAGACATCCACTTTATGCTGTCTTCTGGCTAATTCTTCTGAGATGTCTCTTACCACTGATTCAACACCTCCAATGCTAGGGTAATATCTAGGAGTTATTTGTGCTATGTTCATTTTGAAAATAAGAATTTATGTTTAAAATATCCGAGAAATTTTTGTCTTTCTTCATGTCTGATATACTCAACAAACATCGTATTAACGAGTCTCTTTTTGCGAGTTAAATAACAATTAAAAAAGCTAACAGTTCTTATAATGCTACCTATAAAAATGGGGTCGGACCATAATCTGGAATATGATCTAAGTAAATGCCATAATGGGTGAAAACCGAGATGATAATCAGTGAGGCCTTCTCTGAAGGCAATTTGTAGAGAGTTATTCTTTGCAGAACTTACTTTTCTATGATGTTTTATAATTAATGCGGGGAAAGTTTTCGTTTCCCACCCTTTCATCCTAGCTGTAACTTCTGCTACAGCATCGACTAACCCTAATTCTGATGGGATATAGCCTCCAATATTCTCATAACATTCTCTTCTGAAAAACTGAACCGGACCGGCAACACTATCTAAGCCAGATTTCTGAGCAATAAATTTGTCTTTAATTTTATCGTAAACCTTTCCGCCACAAATACCTAATTTTGGATTTTTAGCAAATTCGTTCAATAAGTATTCAAAGTAATTAGGATCAAAAGAAACATCTCCATCAAGATTACAATAAAATTTATAATCAACATCCTCTACATGTTTGAATCCCTCCTGAATGGCATAAACTTTACCTGCGAAATGTCTTTCCTTTCTGAATGGTAACTGTACGAGCCGTATAAAGGAATATTTCTCCGAATAATTACGAACAATAGATGCAGTATTGTCAGTTGATCCATCATCAACTATTATCCATTTCATTGGTAGAACAGTTTGCTTTATAACTGATTGTATAGTTAGCTCAATATATTTCTCCTCATTTTTAGCCGGTGTAATAATTATATACTTAGCCATCTTAAAATTCATCTATATTCTTTAGGATAAATACCAAATACAGCAAATGGTTTTGCAAAATTTGAAACAGACTTCAGGAACCAATTGAATGCTTTTGAAAAATTAAATGGAATAAATATTAAAGCAATTAAGAAAGCTATCAAAGCTTGTATTACACCTATTAAAAATTGCTGTATTGAATAGAAAAACTTATGTCTGCTAGTCTTTATTAGAGTTCTGGAATAATTATTCCCGGTCCTAAATACTCTCTTAATTAACCACTTTGCAGTTGCCCTTTTTGGAGGGATGAACTCAAAAGTGATCCCAGATGAACAACTAACTATTTTTGTTCCTGAATTACTTAGTTTTACCAATAATTCATTATCACTTCCCCCTGTTACTCCATAAGCTTTATTAAACTCCAACATTTCTTTTTGTAAGTTTTTCAGAACTATCATCGTATTTCCTGTAATAAAGAATTTTGAGGGATTTCCATCTGAATTGTTTTTTCTAATAAAAGGATAGGCTTTCTTAATATAGCTAGGCGTATCCGTTTCAAAGTAAGGCAATACATTCCCAATAGTTATATCAGCTTCAAATTTTTTTAATGTTTTTATGTGTTGATAAATGCAATCTTCTTCAGCAATCTCATCATCATCTATAAAATAAAGATAATTGCCTGAAGCCAATTGAATTGTTCTATTTCTTGTTAATGAAATATTTTTTATAGGCTGCATATCATATTTAATTGAAAACCTGTTATTATTTATTAAGGATTTGATTAATTTATCAATAATTGGTTTAGCAGTTCTTGCTGGATCGTTATCAACAATAACAAATTCCAAATTATAATTATCAATATTTTTCTGATTGATTAAGCTAATCAGAAGTTTTTCTAACAATTCAGGTCTTTTATATGTGGCTATGCAAACAGAAATTAAATCACTCATATTTTTTTATATAAATTGATTTGAATAAAATATACCAAAGAATAGAAGCAAAGATAGAAGAACCAATTAGATTAGCTAAAAGTGCGCCTTTAATACCTAAGATTTGTGTTAAAAAAATTGAGGTTAATAATGTAATGAACATAGTAATTGCATTAAACAATGCAAGAGATTTAAATTTTTTTATTACCTGTAATCCATAACTTGCATTGGCTTGGAAAAAACTTACACAACTTAATATTGCCCAAAATAATAGATAATCGAAAATAGATTTGTAATTACTTGTAAAAACATACTTAATTATTAAATCAGAAAAAATAAAAAAAAGACCTGTCAGGCTTAAAACAATTACCGGGAAAACTAAACTGGCAACTATAAGACTTTTGAAAAATTTTTTAAGTAACCCTTTTTCTCTTAATTTAGCCCCATAAGGTCTGACAACATTACCCCAACCATTTATTATGAGACCGAGAGGCATCAATAGTAATCTCGATGCTGATATTTCTCCCATTGCAGCGGCTCCTAAAATAATTCCGATAACATATAGGTAAGTAAAATTTTGCAAATGCGTAACAGTAATTCCTATAAGTGACCATTTGCTTATCTTCCAGTTAGATTTGTAATGATTAATTATTTCGTTTTTCTCGGATTTATAATTAAAGTGTTTATTTAGAATTAAAGAGTCAAAGATGGACGCTAATCCCATAAAAGTAATAATCAAAGGAACAGAAAGAGAATAAAAAAATAATGCTATTGCTACTAAACTCATGTAAATCAAACCGTAGTAAATATCTAACTTTAAAACTTTTTCGGGTTTTTCTTCTGCAAAAAAATAGGACCTCAGAAATTCTCTGTTCAGCACTCCAAATCCCCCGATAAATAAACTCATCGCAAATAATCCGTAGTAAGGGAATATACCAAGCGAATTTATTAAAAGACTTAAAGTAGCACCCAATGAGCATATTATGAGTAAAACATAAAATTGACCAGTAAATATTGCAGAAAGATAACTGTTTTTTTCTTCCTTAGTTTTTTCTGCTAGAGTTACTGTAATTGGAGTATTAACTACCGCATTTTGAAATGACATCATATACATAATTATTGATAAACCTAGAGAGTAATACCCGAATTCATTTTTAGTTACATTCTTAATCAACAAAATTTGAACACCAAAATTAATTAGCGATAAAAATCCCTGATCTATAGCTGCAATTATACCTCTGTAAATAACGGTACCACGAATCTTAGTCAATCTTTTTAGAGTCATGAAATAATTTTTTTTACTCAATTTATATGAAAATCAGAAATAAATTTTTCATACCAGATTTCAAATGTCATAAAGCTTAGTAAGGGTCTTTTGTAATCTTCTTTCTTTAAAGAGTGATCTTCAATCATTTTTTTAACTACTTCAGTGTTCAGAAACTTACTTATTGCGGAATCAGATGACAGAAGTCTTTCTTCAATTTCACCTTTTAATTCATTTTGAAACCACTTATCAATTGGAGTTGCAAAGCCAATCTTTTTCTTTCTGATTACCTCCTGTGGTATCCATTTACTTACAGCTTTTTTAAGTAAATATTTTTGTGTAAATCCGTTAATTTTAAACTTTGCTGGAATGCTTTCAACAAATTTCATTAATTCAAGATCGAGAAATGGAACACGGGCTTCAAGGGAAACAGCCATCGCCATTTTATCGCCATAAAGAAGTAAATTATCAGGCAATGACAATCTTGAATCGGTATAAAGTAATTTATTCAGATCATCCATATCTTTTGTATCTGACTGCCATTCCCGAATTGCATTTAAAGTAATTGCGTCCCAATCAAATCCATTCAATTTAAAAAGACTTTTCGTTAAATCGTCATACAAAGTCTTGTAAATATTCAGAAATCTTTTTCCGCTGTTTTTTTCTTCCAATGAAGCTACAGCACGTTTAAGTTGTTCGTTTCTTTTGAGGGAGAAGACCAACGGATTTATAATGTATTTCCTTAAAGGCGCCGGAATAGTGCGATAATATTTACTATAGTATTCACCTAAATGTCTTGGGTAACCTGCAAAAGGTTCGTCAGCTCCTTGTCCTGTAAGTACAACTTTTACTTTTGAAGCGGCTAATTTGCAAATCATATAATAAGCAAGAATAGATCCTGTTGCTACCGGTTCTTCCATATGCCAGATTGAGAAGGGAAGCAGACCTTTGTAATCCTCTGAAGTAACCTCCAAGTCAAAATGCTCACTACCAATTTTCTGTGCAATAAACCTGGCATCTTTTAATTCATTAAGTTCGAAATCACCCTCAAATCCAACAGTAAAAGTCTTAATGGGAGAATTGGAAACCTGACTCATAATAGTTGCGATAGTACTGGAATCAACCCCTCCACTTAACATTGCACCAATCGGTACATCAGAAATCATTTGTCTTTTAACAGCGTTGAATATATGTAATTGCAATTGTTCAATTATTTCATCTTCATTATTCGTATTTAATGTACTGGACGAGTTGAAGTAAAATCTTTTATTTTCAATTCCACTTTTACTCACAGTAATATAAAAACCTGGTTTTAATTTATAGATATCTTTAAATACTGTATAAGGAGAAGGGACATAAGTAAAAACAAAATAATTATAAAGAGCAGCAGTGTCAACTTCACGAACTACTTCTTTATTAAGTAGAATGGATTTTATCTCTGAACCGAAGATGAAAGTATTACTATTACTGAAATAATATAGAGGTTTTATGCCAAAGGGATCTCGTGCAATAATTAATTTCTCCTGATTTTCATCCCAAAGTGCAAATGCAAACATACCATTCAACCGGGAGAATGACTCGACACCCCATTGTTCATAAGCATGAATTATTACTTCAGTATCGCTATGTGTTCGAAAATTGTGTCCGTAAGAAATCAATTCATTTTTTAGTTCAGGGAAATTATAAATCTCACCATTAAAAATTATCCAAATAGTTTTATCTTCATTACAAATAGGTTGATTTCCAGTAGAGAGATCAATAATGGATAATCTTCTGTGTCCAAGGAAAAGGTTCCCAGCTGGATTAAAGTAACTTCCTTCATCATCGGGACCGCGATGAGCAATTACTTTAGTCATTTTAACAGCTACTTCTTTTTGAACAGGTAACTGTCTATTGTAATTAAATTTTCCTGTAATTCCACACATAATAAATAATTAATGGGAGCAAATTTTAAATAGCAGAGGTTGCACCGGCTTTTAACGGGACTTTATTGGGTAATAATTTTTTATAAGCTGCAAGAAGATTTTCAGAGACAATATCCCATGCAAGTTCATTGTTAACTCTTTTTTTACCAAATTCACCCATTTCTTTTCTGAGCTGTGGATTATCCATAAGCTCGATAATCCTTTGAGCAAATTCACGCTCGTTATTTGGGGTAGCGTACAAAGCAGCAGATTGAGCTGAAAATCTTGTTTCCTTTAAGTTATAGCTTACTATTGGTTTTCCCAGACTCATATATTCCATAACCTTAATCCAGGTTGAATAATCATTCAAAGGGTTAGATGGGTTAGGATCAACACAAATATCAGCAGTAGATAAATATTTCAATAAATCATCGAAAGGGATTTTTCCAGTAAACTTACAGTAGTCCTGAATCTTTAGTTCTTCTCGTAGCTTTTTCAGATCTTCAAGAGAATCACCTGGTCCGATTATAACGCAATAAAAATCTTTCCTGTTAAATTCATTTACTAATATCTGAATTGATCGTAGTAAATAATCGACACCATCCTGAGGTCCCATAACGCCTATGTAAACAAGTATTTTTTTCCCGGAATTTTTTAATTCAGGGTCAGGATTTACTTCTTTGAATAGATTCAAATCGGGTCCGTTTCTTACAATAAAAATATCCTCCGGATTCTTCTTTCCTCTCTTTATGTCAATTTCTTTATAAGATTCATTTGTGGCAATAATCAGGTTGGCTGATCGCAGGCAAAGTTTTTCCTCTAGTAAAAGCGCTTTATAAATAAATCCTCCGTTCGTTTTATATCGTGAAAGGTATAACTCAGGGGATAAATCATGATGATCGAAAACAAATTTCTTACCTAATAATCTGTAAAATAGACCAATCAAAAAAAGTGTGTTAGGGGGATTATGCTGATGAACAACATCGAATCCCTCTTTTATTAGTATAAAGAGTGAATAAAGAAAAGCCATAAAAGTGAAATAAAAATATTCTATTATATAACCGGCTTTTGTGGCAATTTTGTAGAAAAGTCTCGTAAGAAAAAATTCAGACTCTGTGGATTTCCTGAATACCTCAAACCATGGAACCCTGAAAACCTTTACACCCAGAACATCTTCTGTTGTATTTTGATTAGGATATTTTTTAGCTATTACACTAACTTTATACCCGGCGGAAGTGAGTTTATTTGCTTCATTTCGGACCCGGGTATCCTGCGGATAGGGATTTTCGACTATCATTAAAATTTTACCAGCAGATTCCTTCATATCTTTCCTTGGGTATTTCGTTATTGTTAAACAATCTTACCAGATCAAAAAGGTAAACACCATTTGAATTAATTGCTCTTAGTAAGGGTTCTTTGTAAGCAACTTCTTTTTTCCCAATAACAATAACTTCAGAATCGTTAATCATATCTTCCATTGAATTTTTCATTAGTGAACTAATATGCGGTATTACTGTTTCAATATATCTCTTATTTGAACCAAATAGTTTAGCAAGAGAAACTTCACGATCATAAATTGAAACATTAAATCCCTTACCAAGAAGTTTTTCAATCAGTTCTACTATCGGACTCTCACGTAAATCATCAGTCCCTGCTTTAAAACTTAAACCGGCAAAACCAATTTTTTTATGATTTAATTTCGTTATAAGGTTAAATGCATTTTCAACCTGATGTTTATTACTTTGCATAAGAGAATTCAGCAGAGGTAATTCTAAATCAAGTTCTCTTGCTTTGTAATTGATTGCTCTCAGATCCTTCGGCAAACAAGAACCGCCAAAAGCAAATCCCGGCTTTAAATAATAAGGGGAGATATTCAGTTTGGTATCTTTCGTGAAAATTTCCATTACCAGATGACTGTCGATATTTAGCTTCTTACAGATATTACCGATTTCATTTGCAAATGTAACCTTAAGAGCGTGAAATGTATTACTTGCATACTTTACCATTTCAGCAGTCTTTATATCTGAGAAGTAAATGGGTGCTTCAACATTTTCGTATAGTTGTGCGACTAGCTTAGCACTTGTCTCATCATTACTGCCAATTAAAGTCAAAGGTGGGTTATAATAATCATAAATTGAAGTGCCTTCCCTCATAAATTCTGGATTCATACAAACACCAAAATCTTTTCCCATTTTTTTGCCTGACATTTTCTCAAGAATTGGTACAACAATATTCTCAATACTACCCGGCAAAATAGTACTTCTGTTTACCACAACATGATAATGATCAATCGATCTTAAAAACTTACCTATGTCCTCGGCAACCTGCTTAATATATTTTAAATCAAGACTGCCATTCTCATTGCTTGGCGTTCCTACGCAGATAATAGAAATGTCAGCATCCGGAATATTTTTATCAGAAGCGGTTAGAAAACCCGATTTTACTGTTTTTTGAATTAATTCATCAAGCCCCTCTTCAACAATAGGACTTCTTCCCTCATTTATTATTTTGACTTTTATTGGGTCAACATCAATTCCGGTTACCCGGTGATTGTTTTTGGCTAAACAAGCTGCAGAAACACAACCGACATAACCTAAACCAAAAATATTTATTTTCATATTGTATATTGAGATTATTTGGTAGAGAAATTTTAACTCGCATTTATTTTTGCAATCATTATGCCGTAAATATAATTAAAAATACTACAGAGAAAGACACTTTTAATAGTATTTTCTTATTAAATTTACTAATTACTAATTGTTCAGAGAATTTGTCTCAGTAATAGACAATAAATTTATGTTACATTGTACTATTTGATTAAATAAAACTTATTTTTGGAACAATATTAGATTTAACAATTATTTAACATTGGATTATTTAATGACTTTTAATTCGGTAAAGATGCATCCTCCGATAAGTGAAAAATACTCTGATGAATTAAGTCAGATAAATACAGAGATAAATCTGAATTTTTCCAAGTATTTTTATTTTATTCTGTTCATTACGATATTTATAATATGTCTTGGTTTGGCTGCCGGAATGGTTTCTGTTGAAAAAGCTGACCAACTTCAAAATAACAGATTATTGTTCCGTTTCGTTGAATTATTTGACATGAATCTTGAGTCAAATGTACCCGCCTGGTACACGGCTTTCTTAATGATAATTATTTCGGGATTAACATTTTTAATTTACAAGATTCAGACTATGCCTTTGCAAAAATATTTTCTTCTATTATCAGTAATCTTTTTGTTTATGTCAATTGATGTGATTTCATCCGTTCACGAGGTACTGAATAATCCCGTCAGAAACCTGTTTAAGCCGGTAGCTATATTCTATTGGGCATGGATTATTCCGGGTTCAGCATTTGTAATTCTATTTGTTTTTTATTTCAGTAAATTACTGAATATGATAAGTGCGAGGTTCAGAAAATTATTTATCCTATCCGGTATTATTTATTTAACCGGAGCGATTGGATTTGAGATGCTGGGCGGATGGTTATATTCGAATAAACTTGGCAATTCATATTATTATGTTTTCGAGGTTGTAATTGAGGAAAGTCTGGAGATTTTTGGATTGTTGTTGTTTATTAAGTCTCTGATTGAATATCTTAAAACAAATGCTTTTACAGTACGCATCTCATTCCGTTAAATAATCAGATGAACCCTGCATTAAATCTTTTCTTACCAAAAAATTACGGAAATATATTTGTGCAGTTACTACAATATCGCAATAGTCGCAAGGGATTTTCTCTGCGTCTATTGCAGCTCTGCGTGAAATTTTTTCCCGGTTACTCACTTATCCTTTTCCAGAAAGCAGCTACTTCGGAAGGCAACGCATTCCAGTAATTACCATCGTACTGTGATTTAACATATTTAAGAAAGTCAAGATAAATATTGATATCAAACTCCTCATAATGTTTTCCTGTGGATTCAAAATCAATATAATCCGGATGTACATTAAGCAAAGCCATTCCGTTATGTCCGGCAATCCAGTTGAGTTTATCAATCCATATCTTTGGGGAATTTTCCTTCATCAGAATAAAGGGTGTAAAATCCTGTGGTAAAGTATAAGGCAGTTCAATATATCCACCGTTTTTATGTCTTTTATTCTCAACCCAAAATGGGAAAATTGTTCCGACACCATCCGGTTGAGGTTCAAATGGATCAGTGTCGAAAGTTGACATATCAAAATCCACTTCAAGTTCCCCAATCCAATTCAGATTATGATGCATTGCTGGTGCTCGGAAACCCTTAGTATTCCATTCTTTAAGATAATGATTGATTTTCTTTGCTCTTATCAGAAATTCTTTTTCGCCTGAAAACAATTTACCATCGTGATAAAGACCATGAACACCGAACTCAAAACCATTTACTCTGAGTATATCAAGCAAATCAGATTCAACTTTATAATCTCTTTCGGGAACAAAATTAAAGGAAGAAACAAAGCCAAGATTCTTTTCAATTTCCATTAACTTTAACACACGATCATAACCTTTTTTATGTTCAACATCGTGAGTGAGAACAAACGCAAATTTTTTCCCTTTGGGCCAGCCGTTGAAAAATTCAGGTTTTTTCTCAGAACCTTTCAGAATGGGCCAGATATCTTTATATACAGGAAGTTTAGAGAAAATGATTTTTCTTCTGAGAAGTAACTGAAGTCTTCGGGGTATGAGAGGTTTAAGTATGTAGAATAATTTTTTTAGCATATTAAAAACTAATTATTATAATTTCTTAATAAAAATGAATTAGATTAGTACTTGTAAAAGACATTTTTTTATGCTAAAAGTTTAATTAAACTATTCTTCATTTAGTCCATAAAAATTAAAATATAGTTACATCCAAAGGTATTAAAAAGCGGAAACAGTCCACCTACTTGATCGAACTCGTCAATAAAATAAGATAAAAACCATTATAACCAAAAGTCCTCTCGATTGCTTTAATCCAGGCAGGGTGGTGATAAATGGCAGATAATTCATTTTCTTGTATGAATCGAATTATTTCCGGTTGCTGATATTCACTTCTAATTAAAAAATTTAGCATAAAGAAAGAATTAAAATATAATTGCTGAATTTATCTCGCTTAAATTTCGTGCTCTTTTTTCGGAATCAAATCTTTTTTAGTTTCCAAAGGTCAAAGAATATTTAATGAGTTGAAAAAACGGCCTAAGGTCATGTAAATCAAAAATTTCAAAGATTTTCGTTCTGAAAATTCTTTTAAAGAATATAATTATTTGTTTGAACCTACTCTTACTATAGAAGGAGATTCTCCTTACTTCGTTTATTTCACTGATCCATAGTCTATAATTAATGATCTCTTTACTAACAACTCTCGGAGCATTAATCTCAAATTTATACAACTGCAAGGGGAGATTATGTCCACTGATCGCTGTAACTGCAAATTGTCTGTTAAATCTGTTTGGTGTTACTTCTATAATTTTATATTCCCCATCCCGGGAATCATATTTAAATTCTATATTAGCATATCCTTTAAGCTTTAATGCTTTGAAAATATCAGCACATAAATTTTTTATTTTAGTGTCAAATATTGGTTGTGCGATTGATGTGTTACCAAAATCAGGTGGATATTGAGTTATTTTTTTAGCCAGACCAATATCAATAATATCGGAATTTTCATCAAGCACAGCAAAAGAGCATACAATATTTTCTTCAGGACCTAGTATTATTTCCTGAACCAAATAATTATACTTTAAGTTTTTCAGAACTTTAATTGTTGATAATAATTCGTCAACATTGTTTATTTGAAATACTTTTTTTTCCTTGAATTTATGGAGCCAATTATTATCTCTCCACGACGGTTTTATAATGAATGGATATCTTAATTCTTTTGTGATTACATCAATACTATTTAAGTCGGATAACTTCAGCGACTTTGGCACCGGAAGATGAAGTTCTTTTGCTAAATCTATAAATTGTTCCTTGTTTAATATTTTTTTAAGAGTCTCTTTTTCAGGCAGAGTAAATAAATAAAACTTTTCTAATTTTTCCCTATTTTCTGAAATTGTTAATAAATCGGTATCACTTGCCAGAATCAAGACAGGTTTATCTATCTCTCGTTTTGCAAAATCTATTAAAGCAGAAATCAGATTTTCAGAATAATTATCCTCGTTAAAGAATATAATTTCGTTTAGATACTTTGAGGCTTTGATTATGTTTTGAAATGGTTGTTCATGTATAGATTTACCGAAAAAACCAGTAACCGGAATTTTATCTTTGCCTAATAATCTGATCACAGGCAGAGACATTATATTATTGCAATTAACTATTACAGCCGGATAATTCATAATTAAAAATAAGGATAATCCCGATTAAAATTTTATTTTATCTGATGCCATTTCGATTTAGGAAGGAAATAAACTCCTTATCCATTGCTAATGGATTATGTGGTCCCTGAATATATAAATCAGGACCATTATTTCCCTCGTTCAGATAAAATGAATCATCTGTTAGGATAATATCCCAACCAGCAAATTTAATGTAGGGTTGAATTAAAGTTGCAAGTTCACTAAGATCAGATTTAATTTTGCTCCAGTTTGGAATATTTCTACCTTTAATCTGTTCATAGCTCTCAGGATGTACTTCAAGGTATCTGAAGTATCCAAGGTCTAATAATTCTATCGCTTCACTTAATGTTCCACTTTCAACATCAATAAGGTCATATATGCCCCCGGATCCTACATTGTCTACCGGGATCGATTTTGTTCTTCCAAATCTCATAAGGGCATACAATATTTTACCTGAATCCATTTTTGAATCACAATAAGTTGTAATCCGAATTGTGTTAGCAGAATGAGGAAAAAATTTTTCTGTAAACCTACCCTGTTGAATGAATTCAACTGCAATATAATCGGTAAGTCCGGTGAAAAATTTTTCAATAGAGCAAGCATCTAAATCTTTTTTGTTAACAATAAATAAGTTATTATCCTTTTTGCTAACCTTGAATACACCCTGACCACCGGTTCCAAATCTTGGTTTAAGAATTAAGGTTTTCTATTCAAGAATTTCAAGTAGTTTTTGAACAGAAATATCAGTATGCTCTCTTGAAATTGAAAAAATTCTTCCTTTATCAAATAAAGCATAAATATCCGGTAAGTTTCTGAAATTTTTGAAGTAAATTGAGAAAAGGATCTTGTCTCTCAGTAACCTGCCATATGGATAGTTTAAATATGATAATTTTATATTCTCGTAATCGGAAATAAAATCATTATAGCTAAATTTGTTAAAATCAAATGGTACCTGTCCAATACTATAGAAGCCTCTTAAATTTAATTTAATCTTACTAAAATTCAATTTTTTCGTCCCATAAATCTTTTCTTTTTTAAAAAACTCTACTATACTAATTCATTTTATCCAGATTTTATTAAAATTTTTCATGTAATTAAGAAAAATACTAATCAAATTTGCTGAATAGAAGTCTACCTTCGAGCTTAAGAACATCTAAAGGTAAGTGTTTATTAAGAAACTTAAATATTCTGTAATGTATTCCTTCTTTAAATTTTTTCTTTCTAGGGTAACAATACTCGATTATATTGGTTGCTTTGGCATTCCAGTTTTCTTTGAAGAATACCAACCCACTTTGATTTTTATCTGTTCTACCCAAATCAATAATCCTAGTATTAAACTCGGAATGTGCTAGTTTAATAACTTCCCAGTGTAAATAGTGGTTAGGATACCAGTTAATATACTTCTTATCTATTGCAGTAAATTCAAAACAGATTGTGTCTTTAAATCTCAATATTAAAGATGCTGCAATTGGTTTATTATTTTTTTCAACAATTGGTAGCAAAAGAAGATTCCTATGGTAAAGGTTATCCCAAAGAGATAGAAAAAATTCCAGAGGAGCGGGTGGTAAGCCGATACTTTTCCGGAGCCTACATTCGAGTTCGTAAAATATTTCCAAATCTTTATTATTAGTACCCATCCTTAATTTGAATCCCGACTGATAAGATTTTTTAATAAATCTTCTGATTGTTCTTCTACCCAAAGATTTAGATACTTCCTCAATATTATCACTCAGAAATATTAAATGATTTAGATAATTGCTTTCAAAGTTGTGATGATGCAAAATTTTATCTTCTCTAAATCTGAATCTAAAACCGTTTATATCCGGAATTATTTTTTTGATCTCTTTTGTTAAATGATCGATTGTAACACCCTCTGGAATAAGTGGCTCACAATGTGTGGTAAAAGGCAGTGAGTAAAATACATTTTTCTGAATAACAAAGGGTATCAAACCAATAATTGTATTTTTATCATTAAATAGAAGCAAGTATTTTCCATTTTTTTTTTGCCTCTGAAACGGCATTTAACCAAGCGGGATGATGGTAAATGACTGAGTTGGTGGTTGCGGCTATAAAATTTTCAATAGTGTGAAGCTGGTTTTTATTAAGATTACATCTGACTAATTCAAGCTTCATTAATATGCTCTTTGACTAATTCATACCATTCTTCAAATATGAGAGTTGTAGATTTCTCGATTAAAAGCAATGGAGTACCTTCAAATACAGGAAATTTTTTTCTGGAATTCTGATCGAGTGAAACTAAAGAATTATTAGTGTATATTAGTTTTGCACCAGACTCAGGGCATCTTAGTATTTCAACAAGTTCTTTACTTAGACTCATTTTTTTTTCCTTATATCATTCATTAATAAATTTAATTATTTCAAGAGATAATTTTTCGGGCTGAAATGATGCAACATTATGCCCGGCTTGTTCATCAACAGGAATTAATCTGATATTATTAACCAGCTTTGTATAAAACTCAGAATATTTATAAGGAGTTCTCTTATCTCCGTATGACCATAAAAGTAAAGTTGGTTTACTTATCTTTTTAAGAGCTTTTATAAAAGAATCGTTATATGATGATGTAACAGAAAACGCCTGAAACGCAATGCTGTTTGGAAATATCTTCCTGAAAATAACATTTCCTGTAATTAATTTGCCTAAGGAATTCAGTAAGCCGGGTTTGTAAAAATAATTACCCGGGAAGTTATGCTGCATCGATCCCGGATATCCGGAGGGGGCCATCAGGATAATTTTATTTACTCTGTCATTATAAGCAGATGCAAAGCAGACTGATACAGAAGCACCCATAGAACTTCCAACAAGTATAACTTTACCAATGTTTAATCTGTTTAATAATGAATTCAAAAAATCTGATTGAACTGATAGTGAATAATCTTTCAACTTTTTATCTGATTTTCCAAAGCCGGGCATATCGTAAGCAAGTATATTAAAATCCTGAAAATAGGATATCAGTGAATTCCACATTTCAAGATTTCCTCCGAAAGAGTGTAGAAAAACAATTGTTTCCTTTTTCTGATTATCATATTTCAGGTAATAATGAATTTTATTTCCATCAATAGTTATAAAATTATATGTAGTCCTTTGCTTTGCTGGATCATAAGAAGGTAAAAATAATATACCTGCTGCAATTAAAAACAGCAGGAGTAAAGCTATCAGTAAAAACAGAAAGAAAATCATTTTTATATTCATTAAAATGCTTTTTTATAGATGATTGGTCCTAATATATGGTAAATTTTCTTCGGAGTATGAGTGATGACAGAATTTATAAACTGATAAACTTTTGTGTCCAGTGAACTTGCCTGATCAGCTTTCTGCTCAGCGAGAATATGATAATATTTAAAGATAGATTTTCTGCCTCCCCATCGTCGTTTGAAATTTTCCAGTCCGGCATTTGCAGTATCTGTTCTTCCAAAATCAAATTGCTTATAACCGGAATTAATTGCGGTTTTGATAGAGTAATCAATAAGAAAATGACTCGGGTGTAGGTTTATAAACTCCTTATTTGTAGCGCCATATTCATAGGTATATTTATTTTTATATTTCAGGTTAATTACAGACGAAATTACTTTATCGTTGTAGATTAAATGGAAAATATCAACCCGATTTTCAGCCGAAAGGTTTTCAACCATTCCTTTAAAAAATTCAAAAGGTTGCGGTAGTAAACCGTGTTCTTTTCTCATCATCTCATAATTAGTGTAGAATTTTCTCAGTAATTTTTCTTCAGAACTGCGGACAAGTTTAAACTGGTCCGGATCTAATTTGTTGAGGGGTTTTAATATACATGAACGATGATATTTATTTTTAATTTCCTCATAAGGTACACTCAAATCCAAAATATAGGTGAAGAAGTCGGAGTTAATAGAATTATATCCATCAATCTGAAAGTCGAAAAATTCATCTGTTCTTAACTGAACAAACTTTAATTTTTCTTTCTTAACGAATGAGGTTAAGAAATTTATTAAAGCAGTCAGTTGTTCCTGTGAATTAACCAATGGATTACATGCCTGAGCACTTGTAACACTTAATAATCGTTTGCCTCTCAATACATTATTATGAAGCAGAAATGGAATTCCAGATAGAATTGAATCATTGGTATATTCACAGAGTATCATTTCCCGTACATTAAAAGTCCTCTTTAGAATTTTCATCCAGGCGGTAGAATGATAGATTGTACCAAATCTGTGTTTTTCAACAAATTCATCCCATTCATTATATCTGTTATTTGGTAAAAAGCCAATCATTTATAAAATAATCTTTTTTGGTTTTGAGTTAGCATCAACCCTATCTGATTTTTTAAATTGTAATACCGGATGAAAAGCCCATCTCGGAGGAACGAGATAATAAAATGTTTTTATCAGATTTCTCACGACGGATGCTTTTAGTTTAGATTTTTCTTTGAGCTTTCTGAATTTTGTACTGTCCTTTGGTATAGGAAGGAATGTTTTTATGTGCTGAAATCCAAATTGTTTAACAAAATCAATCAGCGATAAATAAGTAAAATATCTGACATGAGCATAAAATTCGTACCGCATCAGTTCTCCTTTGGTAAAATCATGAAAAGTTTTTCCCTTTATTACAAAAGGAATAACGAAATGTATGCCGCTATAATTAGGCACTGAGATAAACAGATCACCATCTTTTTTCAGAATCCTGTTTATTTCATTCATATGATGGTCAATATCAATTATATGTTCGAGAGTTGCCAGAGAAATAACAGCGTCAAAACACTCGTCTTCAAAGGGGAAATGAAGTTTGGAATTATCAAGATCAAATGAAGTTGTTTCCAATCCCAGTTTTCTGAGCGATCTGAGACTTTCTTCACTTATATCATTTGCTATTATTGTGCAGTCCGGATAAAGTTCTTTTATTCGTTTTGCAACAATTCCAATTCCGGCAGAAATATCTATAACTTTTTTGTATTTGCCCTGTTCGAAAATTTCAGGAAAAATTCTGTGTCTTTCGTGGTACCAGGGGTAATTTTCAAGTTCAAGACCCTTTAGTCTTTCATTCTCCAATGGTTGGGCATCAACTCGCATAATTTACTCTCTTTTTTAATAATAGTTTAGAGTTAATATATTTTGTAATATCAAAAACTCTTTTCAATAAAGGTTTGATATCCACCGGGTCATATATTGTATTAATTTTTTGATTAAAGTAAGGTTTTAAAAATTTTCGGAGTGAGTAGCTGCCTTTTATTAATGACGGCAGATACTCAATGATATCTTTTCCTGCATCGATCCAGTAAACACCTTTATCGTAATCAGAAATAATCTGAGGTAAAGAATTATCTATCAGGAATCTGTATGTGATATAAGGGAAATTATAACCACATTTTACCGCAAGGGGGGCAGATAAATTTTGTCTGCCATTTACTTCCATCAGGACATATTCGCCGGTTAAAGCGTGCCTTTTAAATTCCATACACGAGAATCCCGTATATCCGAGTTCATTGATGATTTTCTTACCTGAAATACGAACCTCAGGTATCCACTTACTTTCAATTACAACGGGAAATCCAATTTTTGAAGGCGAAAGTCTTATTTTTTGTGCTGTAAATTCAATAACAACTTCACCGTTAACTGAAAAAGTATTATAATTTATTCCACACTCATCATCTCCGGGAATAAATTCCTGAAGCATCATCTCCAATCCTGAATTGGCAATTTTTGTAAATGCATTTTTAAGATCCTTCTCAGAATTTATAAAAAGCATTTTTTCTTTAAATAAATTAAAAAACAAGTGACTGACAGAAGGTTTAAGAATGCATCTTCCATTCAGTATATCGAGATAGTTCAAGGCATCAGTAATATTTTTGGGGTGAAAAGTTCTGGGATATCTGACTGAAATTTTTTCGGCAAGCGCATAGGTATTTGTTTTTGTAATTATTTTATCGAGTAATTCGTAATCAGGAGCTTCAACTTTAAAGAATTCTGATAATGTATTTTTGAACTTTGAAACAGCAACTAAGGTCGGGTCGTCTGAAGCAAACAACACAGCGTTTTTATAGTCAGCTGATAGTTTAATAATGTGGTTTATAAAATTTTCTTCACTGATCAGTGGATTTTCAGCTTTGATTTTTTTAATAACAAATTTTGAGGATATTCCCATATCAAAGTCATTATAATATACGCTAACAACCGGAATATTTTTAATTCCCAAAGCTCTGATTATTCCCAATCCAATCTTGTGGCCACCCAAAACTATAGCCGGAAGTTTTTCCACCTTTTTAGTATACTTTAAATATTCCGGAAAATTTTTCTCATTCATATCCATTATACTTTCGTAATTCGAAAACCCATCTGTTGGTAAAAATTTTAAGGAACGATCCAGTCTTTTTATTGCTTATATTTTCAAGAAATCTGCTGATTCGAATGTTATATTTTAGTGAGAAGATTGGTTTCTGAAAAAAAGATATAGGACCAAAAGAAACATTTTTAAATTTATTTATCTGTAAATCAACTTCATCAAAAATTTCAGATAATTTTCTTAATCTGAATCTCTTATTTTTAAAATCGTGGTTCATCGAAACATCATTAGAAGCATTTCCGGCATTAATTTTTCTTAAACCAATCTTATGCAAAATATAATCAGCACCTCTCTTCAGATAGTAAGGATCAGTAAGAAATTTAATGCTAAGTAAATTAGGTGCTGATAGAAATATTCTACCATCAGGTTTAACTATTCTACTTAACTCTTTTAATGCTTTATGAATATCTGGCAGATATTCAATTACCCCAATACAAAGAACTGCATCGAAACTTGAATCCTGAAAAGGTAATTGTTCAATATTTGAAAGGCTTAACTTATGAAACTGATTTAACCGGTAATATTTTGCCTTACTCTTTGTAAGCATCCCAAAAGCTACATCATTACCGAAGACATTATGGTTGCGCGAAAGGAGTTGTTCAATATAATGTCCGGTTCCGCATCCAACATCCAATATTTTTAAAGGGCTGCCTTTTGAAAACTGTTCCACTAAACTCAAAGCATTTATCATCCTGGAGTCCAGTTCGTAAATCATAAAATTGGGTGGTGAATTTCTTTTTGAATATATCTCCTCCCAATATGAACTTCTTTTGGTAAAATGGTCAGACAGTTCCGATATTCTTTCGTAAGCACCCATATTGTTTTTCTTATTTTAACTAAACTCAAAAGTGAATTTTACCGGATAAATTAAATCAGATTCATCTGAAATCTGATTGCCGAAATCAGATCAGTTATTTTACCCCATGTGTTTATAAACAGTATTCCCGATAAATTTCAGAAGAGGTAACGGAGCATTTCTGAAAATCTTATTGTATATACCGGTAGTTTTACTATCAGGTGAAATAAATTTTTTATTTTTAATATCATATCTTGTTGTGTAAATAATCCTCTCATCAGCGCCAAATCCTGTTTTAAATCTTCGTAATCCTTCGTGGTTTGTTTCCGTTCTTCCGAAGTCAAATTCTTTATAACCCGATTTCTGATATTTCTTTATTGCTTCCCACATAAGTAAATGATTTGTTCCTTTGGGGAATTTGTCTGTTAATGATGCTCCGAATTTATAAAGCACTTTTTCTCCAATGGTAAAAAACATAAGCGCTGCTACCGGACGATTCTGATAGTAACCAAACAGAATTGTTCCTTTGCCAACGGATAAGATACTTTTATAAATATTTTTAAAGAATGAATTCGGTTGAGGAGGTAATCCGTGTTTTTTTCTGGTTAAACACTGTAAATAATAAAAAGTTCTTATACCTTTTAATGTATTATCCTCCTTTAAAATTATTCCCTCTTTTATTGCCTGCTTTATATTTCTTTTAGTATTCTCTGAAAAGTTTTTATAGAGGATATTTTCATCCCCGGTAATATCAAGGATATGCCTTAGATCAGTTCTGAACTGTTCGGTTTCAAAAGGAAACTTTGTTTCAGATGTTCTGAACTCAATATAATTCAGGCCATTAGATTCGCAATAATTAAAAATGAACTCTTTTACACTTTCAGACTCTTCAATTGAATTAAGTATCGGTTCACAGAAATCACTAAACGGTAATGAAACAAGTCTTTTACCAGTCAATTTACTTTTTATTTCCATGCAGGCAACAACCCCCTGAAGCGAATTTTTGTTACTCAGGGTAAAGTAAACTGGTTTATAGTGATAAGTTTTAACAAGAGTCTCAGCCCAATATGAAGTATGAAAGAATGAATAATCATTTAATCTGATAATTAGTTCATTCCAATTATTATAGTCAATAGGGTTTATTATTTGAACATCTGTATTTGGCAAAGTGTTAAATCGCTTTAATCAATCATCAGTTAAGTAATGTAGTCATGATGTCAATTAATTATTGCCCGGTGTCTGATCTTTAAATTTCAAATCAAATTCCGGTTTAATATTTTTTACCTGTTTTGCTTTACCATTTCCGTTTTTACTTCCATAACCATAACCATATCCATAGCGGTGTTTGTAGTAATATGAGTTTTCTATATCTGCGGCATTAACAACCAGTCCTTTAATATTAATCTGTGCATTGAATAATTCATTCATTCCCCATCTTACAGTGTCAATTAGTGAATGCTGAGGTCTTACGACAAGTATTCCGTTTTTAATTGAGTGAGAAAGCACAAGTGTATCAACAACTCTTGTTACCGGGGGTGTATCAACAATAATGAGCTCATAGGATGTTATATCTAGTGATTTAAACAACATTCTCATCCTTGAAGAGTTTAGCAAGGCACCGGAGTCGCCGCTTAATCCTCCTGCCGGAATTATATCCAGATATTTTGAAGCTACTGTGTAAATCTTTGGTGTGTTACCGTTTTCAAGATAGTCCAATAATCCGTTATTTAATTTATCAAGACCAAATAATTTTGAAAGCTCACCTTTTCTTAAATCTGCATCAATTAAAAGTACTTTCCTACCTTCGAGCGCTAATGATGCTGCGAGATTTGCAGTAACATTGGTTTTCCCGGAATTCTCCTCGCAACTGGTAATCATAATAAGTTTGTTTTCCGGCCCGAGTTGTTTGAATAATTTAGTTTTTAATAATCTGAATGTTTCTTTCAGTCCATCGTCATTTACAGTTAATAACGGAACTTTGTGATCAGATTTTATTGTTTCTAATGCCTTAACAGTTTCTTTTGAATATTTTGGAATAATTGATAGAACAGGAATCTGAAATTCCTCTTCAAGTTCATCTAAATTAATGTATTTGGTTCTTTTCAGCTCGAGTGTAAAGATCAGGAGAATGCCCAGGAATGATCCAAGTACTAAACTAATAATTACTATCATCGATTTTTTGGGCCAGGAGGGTGATTGCGGGATTTTTGCCTCATCAACAATGGAGATATCCTGAGGGCTTGAAAGTTCGGCAACTCTCATTGCCTCTCTCTGATCAAGAAGAATAGTAAATATTTTTTCATAAGTTGCCTTTTGTCGCAATATCTGTACGAGTTTATTTTCCTGCGCTGGTAAACTCTGGAGCTTTGATTCGTATTTCGACATCATATCATTAATTTTAAGTAATTTCTTCTCCAGAGTACTTATCATAATATTATATGCAGAAATAGTATTTTCATTAAAGTTGGCTAACCTTTGCTTCACCGATTCAATCTGTTCATCAATCGCTTTTACATCGGGATGATTCTCTGTTCTCTTCTGAAGCAGCTCAATTCTCTGAAGTTCAAGGTTTGATAATTGTCTCATCAGCTCGCCAAAAGGAGAATTGGTTTCACTATGTCCCTGTGGATTTAAATAACTTTGGTCAAAGAATCCTTTCTGAGCTAACTGATTCTGCAAATCGGCAACCTTGTTTTTATAATCACTAAGCAATAGGTCTGCAGAAACTTTTTCTGCTTCAAGACGGCTTAGAAATCCGACTATCTCCTGAGAACTTGCGTCAATAGACATTATCTGTCCGCTCGATTTAAAGTCGCTGAGAATTTTTTCTGCTTCCTGTAATTTTTCCTGAACTTCGAGTAATTGTTTGTCAACGGTATTGTACGAATATCTGATTGTCTGCTTTTTCTGATCCATCCTTGCTTCACGATACTTATCAACAACAGTGTTAGTTATCAGTGCAGCAGCATAAGCAGAGCTTGATGAGTAGCCGAGATTGAAAATATTTGTCTTACCAACCCTCGATACTTTTATACTTTTTGAAACACCAATGGCTGTTTCATTAATATCATTGACTGTAAAAATAAGTTCGCTTTTTACCGGGGCAGATTTCCAACTGAATTCTATTTTAGTATTTTCGTTTAAAGGTAGTGAATAAAATAAAGATGTATCTCTTTTAATTGTAAATCCCTCGATTGTATCAATTGCAGAGAATCCCTCAAGTTTTGGGACCTCAATATTGCTTTCAGATATTTTTTTACCTGTTAATAGATCAATCAGTTCATATTTATCTTCACTTTTCTTAACTATAGAAAAGTCACCGGTTATAAGATTTTCTGTATTGTTGAACTTTACTTTAAACTTTTCCGGAATCCTGAACTTTCTGGCATTCTTGCTTACGAAGGCGGGATCCTTCATTTCAACAAATGTTTTTTTTATTTCATAATTTTTATCATTACTGTTCCATTTAATTTCTTTTATGTTAACATATAAATCTAATTCTTTGGCAACTTCAGAGGCGACTTTAAATGTTTTAATTAACTCGAGTTCTGTTTCAATTTCGTCAGTTGATTGCAAGCTTAGAAGTGTGGAAATATCAGTACCGGACCCAAGCCGTCTGTCATTAGGGTTGCCTTCTTTTTTGAGTGTTGCGCTTGCCTCAAATAGAGGTGTTGCGGTAAAACTGTATATTAGTGCTGCAATAAAGAATGCACCAACTGTTGTAAATAATATTTTTTTATTCTTTGAAATTATCTGAAATATTTCAACAAGAGTTTTCTCCCTTTTGGGTACATTTTTGCTGCTGAATCGGAGAGGGATATATTCATCATTATTTTTATTCTGTTCCATAGTCATTTTTTAATTTGTTTAACGAATTAGTAAAGCAATAACTGTACTTAATACAGCAATACCGGAAAATATAATAGCATATTGCGAAGCATCAGCCCAAAAGCTTCTGGGTACAAATATTCTGTCTCCTGATCTTAATCCGAAATCGGCTGCTGTATTACCTTTAGCTGTCAGTTCGGAAACATTTAATTCAATTTCTTCATCACCGCGAAGTATATATATTTCTTTAGAAGCAGCGGCACCTGTAACTCCGCCAGCCAGGGCAAGAATTCCTGAAATCTTTTCGACATCTGTTACATAATAATAACCGGGGTTTCTTACTTCACCGAGAATATTAATTCGCAATAATGGTTGAACAGTAAGTTCAGGATTTTTATAAAGTGAATCATATTTCGTCACAATCTGATTTTTGATATATCTGAAATCCCGGTTTCTTGTATCAATGTTACCTATGAAAGGCAATTGTAATAAACCATCCTGCTGAATGTAATAATCGCCGGATATATTATCGTTTATGTTGTAAAAAATAATTCTTACTCCATCACCGGGATTTAAAATCTGACTATATGAATCTGTACTGGTTAATATAACAGCAAATAAAACAATAAATAATAAGTTTCTCATAATTCTTTCTGAGATGACACTCGATTTGTTGAAAGATTTGTCCAATTATTATGCCTATAATTTTGGTAGTATTTATCAAAACTCAATTCTAAAATTATTAAAATGAGAATAATATAAAAATATGTGTCAAACTTGTTATTTAATTGATGTTTAACATCAATCTGATTCATTGATTTCTGAGTTATTTAGTAACATACTTATTTTAGCATAGTATTTGACACAAAACTGATTCATTCACAATTTAATATAATTGAGGAGTAAAAATGCAAGTGCCTTTTCTTGATTTAAAAGCACAATACAATAGTATTAAGAAAGAAGTTAATGAAGCAATCCAAGAAGTTTTGGATAATACAGCTTATATTCTCGGAAACTCAGTTAAGAAATTTGAAACAGAATTTGCCAGAGCACATGATGTTAAACATTGTGCCGGGCTTAGTTCTGGCACTGATGGTAATCATCTTGCTCTCTGGGCATTGGGAATTAAACCAGGTGATGAAGTTATAATTCCCGCGAATACATTTATTGCAACTGCCTGGGGTGCAACTTTATGTGGTGCAAAACCGGTTTTTGTAGATTGTCATCCTGAAAGCTATAATATTGATCCGCAAAAAATAGAGGCAGCAATAACTCCAAAGACAAAAGCTATTGTTGCCGTTCATCTGTACGGTCAACCTGCTGATATGGATCCTTTAATAGAAATAGCTAAATCAAAAAATATTCACCTTGTTGAAGATTGTGCTCAATCTCATCTCGCTGAGTATAAAGGGAAAAAGACAGGCGGACTATCTGAAGCAGCATCTTTTAGTTTTTATCCCGGAAAAAATCTGGGTGCGTATGGCGAAGCCGGAGCCATCTGTACCAATGATGATGATTTGGCTGATTATTTCCTTAAGCTAAGAGAACATGGTCAGTCAAAAAAATATTATCATCAGACTTATGGTCATAATTATAGAATGGAAGGTATTCAGGGCGCTGTTCTTGGAGTGAAGCTTAAATATTTACCTCAGTGGACTGAAGCAAGAAGAAATGCTGCCCAAAAATATCGGGAACATCTTGGGGATTTTGATAAAATTAAATTACCGGCGGAAATGGATTATGCCAAACATGTTTATCACTTATATGTAATTCAGGTCAAGGCAGCGGATAGTGTCAGAGAAAACTCTCAGTTGAGGGATAAATTAAAAGATTACCTGCAGGAAAAGGGTATAGCGACCGGATTACATTATCCTGTTCCGCTTCATCTGCAGGAATGTTTCAGAGATTTAGGTTATAGAGAGGGTGATTTCCCCGAGACTGAAAAACTTGCAAATACAGGTTTGTCTTTACCAATGTTTCCAGAACTAACGGATGACCAGATTAGTTATGTTTCGGAGGCAATAAAAGAATTTTTCAGTAAGAATTAGTGTAGTAAAGTAATGTTGGCATTCTTATACTCTCTGAAGCGAAGCAATTCTGAGTTGAATTCCGGGATTCCTCCATTAGCCCGGTTATAATTTTAAGTAATAGCCGGGCGAATAGAATAGCATTTGTCTCATTCAGTAAATGTTTTAATGAATATCTCAGTTTGAAACCAGATTCAAAGATTTTTTAGCGAAAAATGAATGATAAAACAATTTTGAGTGGCACGATAGTGGCAAATTAGAAAATTCAGTGAGGGCAATTACTTAACAATCAAAACTTCAATATGCAAAGATTACTAAATTACAAAAGTGTATATGCTATATCGGATATTATTGTTTTATCATTCTCATTTTTTCTTTCTGTTTATTTTTTGAGAGATGAGTCCTCATTATCAATAATTGAATTTTATATAATACACCCTTTTATAATTCCACTGATCTTTCTGGTTGTTTCGTTCATAATCCTTGTCTTTCAATACAACGGACTATATCTGATAGATGTAATATTGAAGAGGACCAATCATGTTGCTGCCTTGTTGAAAGCGATTTATTTCAGTGCACTGACTGTAGTTTTGTTTTCTATGGCGCTTGACTTTTATGGGTTAACAGATTCAAGGTTATTGATATTTGTTTTTCTGTTGCTAAGCATCCCGCTGTTCCTTCTAATCAGAGTTCTGTTACTGAGGCAATTTTACATCGAGTTGAGCAAAGCTGGTTTAAGGAAAAATGTTCTTATAGTTGGCGATGGTGAAGCCGGAAAAATTCTTGCTACAAAACTTATCTATGAAAATCCGATAGGACTAAATGTGATTGGTTTTGTGAATGATAAGAAAAAAATAGGCGATTTTGTTATAAGTGATCTGAGAAATTTCGGAAAGTTGAGTGACCTGCCCTATCTTATTAAGGAATTAAAAATTGACGAACTGATAGTCGCAATGGATGAAGACGAAGATTATGAAAAGGTTTTTAATACTATTGACTATTGCAAAACCTTGGACACCAAAGTAAGTATAACCTCGGAAATATTTGATGTAATATCTGAAAGAATTAAAACTGAGAAGTACATTGATATTCCTGTTATTTCAGTAGATCCAAAGTATAATGATACTTTTACAATTACCCTTAAAAGGATATTTGATGTTGTTTTTGCCATAATTGGCCTGATAATACTTTCGCCGGTTATGGTAACAATTGCTGTACTGGTAAAATTATCTTCGCCCGGACCTGTTCTCTACAAGCAAAAAAGAATCGGACTATACGGTAGGGAATTTGATTTTTATAAATTCCGTTCGATGAAGCCGGTTGACGGAGAAGATGAAGAAAGAAAAAAGAAGATGATTGAGTTTATGAAAAAGGGTCAAACAGGTGGTAAAGACCTAAAAGTTGTTAATGAGAATAGAATAACCTGGATTGGTAGAATAATAAGAAAAACTTCACTTGATGAATTACCACAATTATTTAATGTAATTAAAGGTGATATGTCCCTTGTAGGACCTCGGCCCTGCCTTCCTTATGAATTTGAAAACTATACTGACTGGCAAAAAAGAAGAGTTAATGTTATGCCGGGTTGCACAGGTGTTTGGCAGGTTTGGGGAAGAAGTAAAGTTTCGTTTGATGATAGTGTTGTAATGGATATTTATTACATCAACAATATGTCACCCTGGTTGGATTTACAATTAATTTTTCAAACAATTCCAGTGATGCTCTTTTCAAGGGGAGCTCGTTAAAAACAAGAGGTTAATTTATGAAAGTAGGAATAATCGGGCTTGGTTATTGGGGCCCTAATCTTCTCAGAAATTTCTTAGCACAGCCGGATGTTACAAAAGTTATCGGTTGCGACCTGAACCCTGGAAGAATCAAAGCTAATAAACCAAAATTTCCAAACGCAGAATTCACAGAAGATTATGATCTGGTTTTAAAGGGGGATACAGCCCTGGTTGTAATTGCAACACCGGTTGCCACACATTACCCGCTGGCAAAAACAGCTCTTGAAAATGGTAAACACATTTGGGTTGAGAAACCATTTACTGCATCTGTAAATGAAGCTGTTGATTTAATAGAAACAGCCGAAAGAAAAAATCTGAAGATTTTTGTTGATCATACATTTATTTATAATGGCGCGGTTATTAAACTTAAAGAATTGGTAACTAAAGGAGAACTGGGCAATATTCTATATTTCGATTCAGAAAGAATTAACCTCGGTCTTTTCCAGAGGGACGTTAATGTTGTGTGGGACCTGGCTCCGCACGATCTTTCAATTATGTTGCATCTATTAGACAAACAAAAACCTAAAGCAATTACTGCTACCGGCATTGCAAATTTTAACGGAATGGAGAATCTTGCGCATATTTGTGTTTATTTTGATAACAATTGTTTTGCTCATTTTCATGTTAACTGGACTTCACCTGTAAAAATCAGAAGAATGATTGTTGGTGGGGATAAGAAAATGGTTGTTTATGATGATATGGAAAATATGGAAAAGATAAAAGTTTACGATAGCGGAATAGACATTAAATCGACAGAGAAAATTCATGAAGCGTTAGTTCAGTACAGAATAGGCGATATGTATTCTCCAAAAGTTCTTCAAACCGAAGCTCTTTCACTTGCATCAAGAGAATGCCTTGATGCCATAAAGGAAAATCGTCAACCAAAAACAAATGGATACGACGGGCTTGAAGTTGTTAAAATTCTTGAAGCCAGTGATAAATCAATTAAAAATATGGGTCAGATTGTTGAATTAGCAGATCTCATTTCAGTATAGTAAAAATTGTTGTGAGGAAATTCCTGTGGAGAAAAAAAATCTAAATAATGTTAAACTTGGGGAAAATGTTAAAATCTTCGATTTTGTAAATCTCTATGGCTGTTCGATAGGGGACAATACCAAAATCGGTACTTTCGTTGAAATTCAGAAGAACGCTACAATAGGGAAAAATTGTAAAATCTCTTCGCATACTTTTATTTGTGAAGGTGTACACATTGGAGATGGAGTTTTTGTCGGGCACAATGTTACTTTTATTAATGACAAAATTCCCCGCGCTGTAAATCCAGACGGTTCCCTACAAACCGAAGCTGACTGGAAGCTTGAAGAAACTTTTGTTAAAAATGGTGCATCAATTGGTTCATCCGCCACAATTTTATGCGGGGTTACTATCGGAGAGAATGCGATTGTTGGAGCTGGAGCAGTAGTTACAAAGGATGTTCCACCTAATACGGTAGTAGCAGGTGTTCCTGCGAAGGTGATTAAGAAATTGGCTTAGTTGATTGCTCTCACTTAACGAACAAATAAAGAGTCAGACCAACCAACAAAAAAAAGTAAAGCACTGAAAGATAGGTTTTAATCATACTTATCTTTAGTGCTTTTTTTCTTCTTAAGCTTTCTGATTTACCACTCTTTGTTACCTGAGTGGTTTGAAATTCTGCTAATCTTATTTTTCCAGCTGAAATCATTTTCATAATTGATTTTCGAAAAATTCGGAAAAAATTATACCATCTGATGATTTTCGAAAATCAAACGATTTCAGCGACTATTCTCATTTCAGGAAAAAATTACCTGCAGAATATTCCTCACTTGTTAGAATTAAAACAGTGTCCTTTTTCTATTTCTGCAAAACAATTCTTATTCTCCGGTTTTGCTTTCTTCCTTCCTCAGTTAAATTATTGGCTATAGGGAAATTATCTGCTAAGCCATAAATCTCAAATCTTTGAGGATCCAAACCTTTTGAAACAAGGTAATCGTAAACTGCTTTCGCCCTGTCGTATGAAAGTTTCTTGATAAAGGAAGCAGTTCCCTGACTATCCATATGTCCTTCAATTCGCCATCTGGTATTGGGTCGCCCTTTCAGGAATTTTACTAAATCGTTTAAGTGAACTGTGGCAGTTTCTTTAAATTTTGCTGAGTTGGATTGGAATAAATCATCTGCACTTAAAACCATTTCATCAATCGTTATGCCCAGTTCAACTTCATCAGGGCAACCATCCTCATCGAGGTATCCGTTAATCGTTTCAGGTTCATCAGGGCATTCATCATCTTTATCTGGAATTCCATCTCTATCATTATCTAAATCAGGGCATCCATCCTGGTCCTGGAAGCCGTCAATATCTTCAGCTTCATCAGAACACTTATCCAAATAATCCGGAATCCCCTCACCATCCTTATCTGCATCAGGGCAGCCGTCGTCATCTTTAATACCGTTAAGGTCTTCAGG
>FWPU01003859.1_pt1 | contig 36430 bp, 35 predicted proteins | sample 2228361 | NCBI WGS metagenome assembly FWPU01 (sample SAMEA103939777, study PRJEB20133) | metagenome
TGCGGATCATCCGATCGACATCCCAGGCCGATATTCAGGCCCGCCACGACGTCCTCGATCAGGAGACCGGCCTCTCAACGCAGTAGTGCTAGACGAGGAGCCCGAGCGTCGCTTCGAGCCAGGTCTGTACGTCCTTCTGTGACTGCACCAGGTCGTGGTCCAGCGCGTAGTGGAAGAGGTCTCCGGCGAACTCGCCCGCGGTGCGGTACCGCGAGCCCACGTCGGGGTGCATCGCGCGCTTGAGGATGCTCGCCAGCGGCCGATCGACGTACGACGGCAGCGACAGCTTCGCGGCGCGGATCGCCTCCATCACCTTCGCCGGATCGCGCTCGTCGGGCAGGAACGGGTGGTAGCCGACCACCAGCTCGTGCAGCACCACGCCCACCGAGAAGAGGTCGGACCGGGGCGTGAGCTTCTCGCCGCGCGTCTGCTCGGGCGAGAGGTAGTGCAGCTTGCCCGCGGCCACGCCCTCGGTGGGCCCGATGTTCGCGTACTGGCTTCTGGCCACGCCGAAGTCGCCCAGCTTCACCTCGCCCTGCCCGGAGAAGAAGATGTTCGCCGGGTTGACGTCGCCGTGCACCAGGTTGAGCGGCGTGCCGGTGCGCGTCTTCGCCTGGTGGAAATAGGCGAGGGCCTTGAGCACCTCGAGCACCACGTGCACGCCCATCGCCAGCGGGAAGTCCTTCATCTCGCGGCGGAGCGCGTCCATCAGCTCGCGGAGATCTCCGCCGACGAGGAACTCCATGGCGATGAACGGCCGCCCGAACGCAATGCCCACCTCGAGCCTCTGCACGAGGTTGGGGTGGTGGAGCAGCCCCATCAGATCGGCCTCGTCGGCGAACGCCTCTTCCGAGACGCCCTGCTTCACCAGCTTGAGCGCGACGTTGATCTGGTCTCCCAGCTCGTCGACCGCCTCGGCGAGGAAGACCTCCGCCATGCCGCCGGTGCCGAGCCTCGAGCGGACCAGGTACCTGCCGAAGCGGCGCGACGGAATCTCGATGACCTTCCCGGACATCGGCCTCCAGGCGGCGCGGCCCGTCGTCGTTCGGGCCTTCGTCAGGGAGGGTACAACCCGGTGGGCTGAGGCTCCAAACCGGGGTGCATGTCGTACCTGAAAGGCTCAGCCGGCGCGGTGCAACTGCTATCTTCCTGGACGCTTCCGACTCACGCCCCAAACCCCGCGTGTACTGCGAGAACTGCGGCAAGCCGCTCGAGGAGCACAGCCAGTTCTGCAGCCGGTGCGGCCGGCCGAGCCCGAAGAACGCCCACGGTCAGCGCGAGCCGTTCGAGCCGACCTTCATCCCCGTGCGGCTGGACGACGTGCTCGAGGGCAAGTGGAAGCTGGAGAAGAAGATCGGCGAGGGCGGCATGGGCACCGTCTACCTCGCCACGGACCTGCAGCTCGACCGGCCGGTGGCGATTAAGATCCTCGCCAGCTCGCTCGTCGGAGATCAGGAGGTCGTCACCCGCTTCGAGCGCGAAGCGAAGGTGACCGCTTCTCTCGAGCACCCGAACATCGTGCCGGTGTACGCGGTCGGCCGCTACGAGGGCCGGCCCTTCATGGTGATGAAGAAGCTCGAGGGCGAGACGCTGGCCTCGCTCATCCGCAAGAAGGGAGTGCTCACCCTCGACGAGACGCTCGGGCTCTTCCACCAGCTGGCGGCCGGGCTCGACTTCATTCACGCCAAGGGCTACGTGCACCGCGACATCAAGGCCGGCAACATCTTCGTCGGCCCGGACGGGCACGCCACCATCCTCGACTTCGGAATCCTCCGGCCGTCGAAGAGCGCCGAGGCCCTGACCCGCACCGGCATGGTGATGGGCACGCCCCAGTACATGTCGCCCGAGCAGGCGCTGGGAGCGCGCGACGTCGACCACCGGGCCGATCTCTACGCGCTCGCGGTGGTGCTCTTCGAGTGCCTCACCGGCACGCTGCCGTTCGACGGCGAGAGCGAGCTGCAGCTCATCCAGATGCAGGCGCACGCCTCCCCGCCCGACCTGCTCGAGCGCGCCCCGTGGCTGAGCCGGGCGGTGGCCGACGTCGTCAAGCGCGCCCTGGCCAAGCGCCCCGAAGACCGCTACGCCTCCGGCGAGCAGCTGGTGATGGCCCTCGAAGCCGCCGCGCGCGAGTCGATGCCGCCCAAGCCCTCGGCGTCAGGCGACCCGTCGACCGCGCTGTCGTGGCGCAAGCAGGGGCTGCTCGGGGCCGGCCGCAGCTCCAACCCCGCGCTGGCGGTGGTGTCGCGAGGCTCGAACCCGTCGCTTCCGGCGCCGCCCCGCGGCTCGAACCCGGCGCTGGTGCCGCCGGACCTGGCCTCGTCCGGCCGGGGCTCGAACCCGGCGCTGGCCGTGCCGGCCGTCACCGTCGCCGCGCGACACACCCCGCAGCGACCCGGCTCCGCAGGCGTGTTGCCGGCCGACGCGGTTTCGCCCGATTCGTCACCGGCGGGGCCCGACACTGCGGCCCTGGCGCGGTCGATTCGACCCTCGCGCGCCCGATTCGCCGCCGCCATGGTGGTGCTCATCGCCGCGGCCGCGGGCGGGTACGTCTACTTCGCCCGGGCGAGCGAAGCGCCTCCGCGGCCGATCGACCACCCGCAGGTCGCCATCGACCTGACGGACGCGACGGACGCGACCGATGCCGGAACGGGCGTCGCCGAGGAGACTGCGTCCGAGCCGGTGGATGCGGGCGAGCTGGCCCTGCTCGATGGCGAGCCGGACGGAGGCGAGGTGCCCTCGCACGAAGCGGCCGCTGCGAAGGCGCGCCTGAAGAAGCCGAAGGGCAGGAAGAACGGTTGGGTCAGCATCACCACCACCGCCGCCGGGCAGCCGACCTGGGCGGTGGTGAAGGTCAACGGCATCGAGAAGAACACGCCGACGACCATCGAGCTGCCGCCGGGAGCGCACGTACTCCGAGTCGAACGCACCGGCTACAAGCCGCAGCGGCGCGAAATAATCGTTGCCTCGGGGCGCACGAAGGTGCTGCAAATCGCCCTGACGCCACGATGAAGGCCGCGCTCCTTTTGACGACGTTCCTTTGGGCCGCTCCGTCGCTCGGTCAGGCCAGGCGGGGAACGCCGCCGAAGCTCGAGCTGGGCCAGAAGGAGTTCGCCCGCGGCGACTTCCAGGGCGCGCTCAAGGCCCTCGAGCAGGCCGCGCACGAGACGAGCGATCTGCTGGTGCTCTCGCGCATCCACCTGCTCCGGGGCCAGTCGTACGCGGCGCTGCAGGACTTCGCCCGCGCCGAGGCCGCGTTCGCCGAAGCGCTGGAGGCCGACCCCGAGGCCTCGCTGGACCCGTCGAAGGTCGACCCCAACGTGGTGAAGATGCTCGACGGGCTGAGGGCGCGGCTCAAGGGCGAGCTCATCGTCCGGGCCGCTCCTCCCGTGGTGGTGACCGTCGATGGCCGGGAGATCGGCCAGACTCCGGCGCGCGCGCAGCTGTCGGTCGGCCGGCACCTCGTCGAGGGCAGGACGTCGGACGGGCGATGGGCCGGCAGGCAGTACGCGGTGGTGCGGTCGAACCGCGACACCGAGCTCGAGCTGCTCCTCGTCGAGCTGCCGGTCGTCGAGGTGCCCAGGTACGAGGGCACCACGCCGCGGGAATCGCCGCGTCGGCCCTTCGGAGACTTGCGGCTGGGAGCGGATCCGTTCGCCCTGACCGACACGCTCGGGCCCGAGGTGGGCGGCGGCTTCGAATTCCCTTTCTGGCGCGTCTCGCTGCACGCGCGGGTGGCGCAGCCGTTCGCCCTGACGCCGCGTGGAGCGCTGGTGGTGCCCGTCACCGACCGGCTGAACGGCTCGGTCGAGCTCGAGCTGCCGGTGGCGTTCATCGAGAACGGGCCCGGCTTGTCCCTGGGCGGGGGCGGCGGCGTCGAGTACGTGGTGTCGAAGTGGCTCGGCGCCTTCGCCCAGGTGGGCGCGCGGCACCGCTTCCTCCCCGCGGGCGGCAACCAGGACTCGGTGGTGCTGCAGCTCGGCGTGCGGCTGCGGCTGCCGTAGCGGCTCGTCAGAAGCGGAAGAGGGCGGCCCGCTCGTGCCGGGCCGTCTCGTTCGACGTCACCTTGGCACCGGCGAGCTGCGAGTCGACCCAGATCGCCTCGGCGATGCCGGCCACGGCCACGGCGACGCCCACGTAGAAGGTCGCCAGGTAGACGTCGTGGGCGGTCCGCGCCGCGGGAAAGTCCTCCTTGCGGAACACGCCCGAACGGAAGGGCTCACCCGACACCTTCATCGCCTCGAGGCGGGCCAGCGCGATGGCCGAGGCGGTGAAGCACAGGCCCTCGGCGACGAGGAAGATGGCTCCCGTGCGGGTGTCGCCGCGGGCGAACTGGCCCACTCCGAACGGGACGAAGGCCAGCGCCCCGGCGCGTGGATCGGCCCGAGCGGGTGCGGCGACGGAAATCACCGGCGGCGGAACCGGTGCGCTCTCGGGCGGTGGCCTGGTCGGCGGCGGCTCGGCCACCGGCCGGTCCACCGGGGGTGGCGGTGGCGGAGGAGGCGGCTCGGAGGCGGCCTGCGCGGCGAGCTCGTCCTTCACCTCGGCGGCGAGGCGGTGAAAGCGCGGCGGAAACTTCGGGTCGGCGAGATCGGCCGAGGGCAGCCGCTTGAAGAGCGCCCGGAGCTGCGAGCGCGCCGAGTCGGTGTCGTTCAGCGCGTAGTAGCTGGCCGCGAGGTAGAGCTGCGCCCGCTGCCACAGCTCGTCGGAGAGCGGGCGCTCGAGCAGCTCGAGCAACTGGGCCTTCGACTGCTGGAACGCTCCCTGGTCGTAGGCCGAGATGGCTTCGGCGACGGCCCGTTCGTCGGTGGAGGCGAGGGCGAGCGCGAGCGCGATGGAGACGGCCGTCATTCGGTGAAGGATTGTACCGCTACCGGGCGGGGGAGAGTCGAATGTGCAGCCGCGCGCGCTTTCCGGGCTGAACGCGCACGGTGTACGAGGCGGGCTTGACGTTCGGCCCGTGCACGTCGATGCGGTGCGGCCCCGCCTCGAGCTCGAGTTCGCAGATCGGCGGCAGCTCGGGGCACTGCTTGTGGCCCTTGCCGTCGATGGAGACGTAGGCCCAGGTGCTGGCGGTCGGCACCAGCTCGAGAATGCCGGTGCCCGCGGGCTTGGGCGGAGGCCTCGGCGCCTCGCGCAGTGCGCGCGCCGGCCGCTTGCGTTCGGGCGGGAGGCGCTCGGCGGGTAGAGGCGACGGCATGCGCTGGGCCGAATCTGCCTCGGCTTTCGGCGGCGTCGGAGCCGGGCTCGACGAGGGCGACGCGGGTGGCGCAAAGCTCGATGCCAGCGGCGCGGAGCTCTGCGTCGGTGGCGGCTCACCGCCGCCGGGGTTGGAGACGGCCTCGGCCACCGCGGAAGCAGGGCTCGACGAGACGGCGGCGGGCGGCGCCGGGTCGGTCGACGAAGCGCGCCACACCGCCACCCCCACCAGGAGGATGAACGCACCGGCGCCCGCAAGCATCGCCTTCGGGTGGCGCCGCAGCGGGTCGGCGGCGCGGTGGGCCGCGGTGATGCTCTGCCGCGTGGGGTTCTCGTCGGGCGTGGCGCGGTCCTCGGGCGGCACGTCGGCGGTGTCGACCCGGTGGCTGGCGGTCGGCGCGTCTGCGTCGAATGCGCCGACGGCGAACACGTTGGTGTCCTCGGGCATCGCGCGGCGGACCGCCTTCAGCTCGTTGCGCGCCACCTCCGCCGAGCTGGGGCGGTCGGCGGGCGCCTTCGCCAACAGCTGGAGGACGAGCGCCTCCAGGGCCGGAGGAATCGAGGGCACCAGCGTGCTCGGCCGGGGCGGAGGCTCCTCGACGTGCCGGCGCATCATCTCGGCGAAGTTGTCGCTCTCGAAGGGCAGCCGCCCGGTGAGCAGCTCGAAGGCGACGACGCCCAGCGCGTAGAGGTCGGTGCGCGGCTCGAGCTTCTCTCCCAGGGCCTGCTCCGGGGCCATGTACGCCGGCGTGCCGACCACCCGCGTGGTGTGGCCGCTGTGTGAGGGGTCGAGCTGCTTGGCGAGCCCGAAGTCGAGGAGCTTCACGTAACGGTTTCCCGAGGCCTCGCTCACCAGGAAGATGTTCGACGGCTTCAGGTCTCGGTGGATGACGCCCTTGGCGTGGGCCGCGGAAAGGGCCGAGAGCACCTCGTCGAGGATGAACACCACCATGGAAGGCGGCAGCGGCTTGCCGCCGCGGATCAGCGCGTCGAGCGACGTGCCGACCAGGTACTCCATCACCACGTAGTGGCGCCCGTCCTCCAGCTCGCCGAACCCGAAGATGTCGATGATGCCGCGGTGGCCGATGGCGTTCACCACCTGCGCCTCGGCGAGCAGCCGGCGCACGTGCACCGGGTCTCCCGCCACGTGCGGCTTGAGCACCTTGATGGCCACGCGCTTGCCGATGACCGGCTGCACGCCCTCGTAGACGATGCCCATGCCGCCCTGGCCGATGCGCCGGATGATGGTGTAGTCGCCGAGCTGCGGCCCCGGCAGGGCTTCGGGCTCGACGATTTCGTCCGGGGTGAACGCCGGCTGGGTGTGATGATCGCTGTCGGAGGGCGCTCCGGACATCGCCCCGAGCTTATTCGGGCCGTCCGAAGGCCCGCTACCGGAAGGCTCGCTCGAGCTGCCAGGCGGCGACGCGGTAGCCGCTCTTGTTGAAGATTTCGGCGTCCGAGGTGTCGTCGGCCGGAAGCCAGAGCTGGACGATTTCGCAACCCCGCGAGCGCAAATAGGCCTCGCACTCCCGGAGAAGTCTCACCTTCACCTGCGGGTCGGCGATGCCCGGGTCGACCGACAGGTGGAGAATGTGGCCGTACTTGACGCCGTGGAGCGGGTGGTGATCTCGCTGCCGGGCCACGGCGGCTCCGACGACGCGGCCGTCGAGGTCGGCGATCATCACCCCTTCGGGCTCTTCGGCCAGCGTGCGCTCGAGCAGGTTGCGGGTGGCGACGAGCCACCCCGAGCGAGTCGGCAGCCGCTGCATCTTCCTGGTCTCGATCTGTTCCAGCGCGGGGAGATCGACCACCCGCAGACGGCGCACGATGAGCGTCATCGCGTTCGGATCTACCACGGGGCGGCCCGTCACTGCTCGACGGTGAGCTCCTGGAGCAGCTCGAGATCCCCGAGCTGATCCAGGTTCTCGAGCAGCTCGAGGTTCTCGACCACCTCCTGGTCCTCGGCCGAGAGAGCGGTGGGTCGGGCGAGCGTCGTGTCGGGCGGGCCGCCGTCGGGAGCCGCCGGCGAGGCGGGCCGTGCGTCGGACGCTCTGCCGTCCGGCCAGGCGGCCAGCGAGCAGAGGCACGCAGCGAGGGCGATGGCGAAGAGCCGGTGCATGGTCAGCGACGCCGCCGCTCCTGCATCCGCTCGCGCATCAGCTCGCGCTGCTCGGGCGACAGCTTCCTCCACCGGCGCAAATTCTCCATCATCTGATCGCGCTTGTCGGGGTTGGCGCGCAAGAACGCCCGCATCCGCCGGCGCAGCTCGTGTCGCTCGTCGGGAGAGAGCCGCTTGAAGTCCTGGAAGCGCTGGCGCAGCTCGGCGCGCTCGGCGTCGGAGAGCTGGCGGAAGTGGCGCAGATTCTCGCGGATGCGGGCCCGGTCCTCGGGCGGGAGCCGCCGCCATCGGTCGAGGTTCTGGCGGATGCGTTCCTGCTCTTCCTTCGGCAGGGACTTGAACGCGCGCAGCTTCTCGCGGAGCGCCTGCTTCTGCTCCTCGGGCAGCGATTGAAAGCGCTCCTCCGCGCTGGTCGGCTGCGCCATTGATGCCGACCCGAGGGCGATGGCGAATGTCACGACGAGGGCTCTCATGGGTTCGCCTCCAGCTCGTGGAGGTGCAGGACGACGTCGAGGTCGTCGGGCGACAGGCCCAGCACCTCGTAATCCTCGAGGACCTCCATGTTCTGCGCCAAAAAGACGGCCTCGGCATCGGGCGGGTCGCCTTGGGCTCGATGGGCCAGCACCACCACCGTGAGCGCCGCCGCGGCCATGCCCAGGGCCGGCATCAAGAGCGGCTTGAAGAAGGCCGCGAGCCGCTCGAGGGCAGAGGCAGGCTCGTCGATGCGCCGGAGCACCGCGCGCCGCATCGCCGACGACGGCTCGAACGCGGGCAGCCGCGAGAGCGTCGAGAGCGCCGAGCGAATCAGCGCCACCGTGCCCGAGCACGACGAACAGCCGGCGAGGTGGGCCTCGACCTGCTTGTGACGGAGGGCCGGCAGCTCGCCGTCGACGAAGGCGGTGAGCTCGTCTTCGAACGCGCAGGGGTTGAGATGCGACTTCATGCGCGACTCCTGGCGGGCAGAAGGCCCGCTTGCAGCTCTTCGATGCGCCGCGCCACCGAAAGCGTGGCCCGGTGGATGAGCGACTTGACCGCCGCCTCGGACGCCGAGAGCGCCTCGGCGATGTCGCGGTACGACATGCCCTCGAAGCGGCACATGGTGAAGGCGGCCCGCTCGCGGTCGGAGAGGCGGGCCAGCGCGTCGTGAACGGCGCGTTCCAGCTCCTTGCCCGCGAGCGCCTGGTCGGGGCGCACGGCCTCGGGGGCCGCGTGCTCGAGCTGCTCGCCCTCGCTGTCCGACGTGTGCGGCATGCGGTACTCCGTGCGGCGCACCTCGTTCAGGCAGTGGTTGGCCGCCACCCGGAAGAGGAACGTCTTGAACTTCGCCGAGGGCCGGTAGCTCTTCGCCGAGCGGTACAGCTTGACGAAGATGTCCTGCGCCAGCTCCTCGGCCTTGGCCCGATCTCCCACGAAGCGGTAGGCGAACCGGCAGATGCTGGCCTGGTGGCGGTCGAAGAGCTGGGCGAACGCCGCCTGGTCGCCGGCCGCCACCCGCTTCATCAGCTCGGCATCGACGTCCGCTTCCACGCCGGTGGAAACCCCCTCACGTCGAAAAAGTTGCGGGCGCGTTCCTGCCTTCGACCCGGCGCGTCACCCGCGGGCCGGCACTGTAGCGCACGCAGCCAGCGGTGCTCAGCGTCTGCTGCAGCTGCCCCGTCTGCTGACCGCAGGCGGTGAGGCGCGGAGGTCGATGAGCGTCTCTTTCGCGCTCTCCAGCTCCACGCGGCAGACGATGCGCTCGGGCGAAGCGGAGGGGTTTCCGTCGAGCACCACCTGGTGACGCCCGGGCGGGAGCGTCAGCTTCATTGGCGCCCGCCCCTTGAGCTCGCCGCCGACGGAGACGTTCCGCCACACGGCCGAGGCGATGCGGAGCTCGCCGGGCGAGGCGACCTTCGCGGGCGGAGCGGCGCGTGCCTCGTGGCGGCTCGCGCGGTTCGGCTTCGATGCCGCTCGCCGCTCGATGCGCCGTTCGATGGCAGGCGCCGGCTCTCTGTGCGGTTCCGGTCGCGATGGGGGAGCGACCGCGACGGGCCGAGGAGGCACGGGCGCGACCGCGGTCGGAGACGGCGCCGGCGCCGGCGGAGAAGCCACGTCCGCGATCGGGGCACGAGCGGCGGTTCCATCGGACTTCAGCGAGGGCAGGGGCTCGGCGGGCGCCAGCGGCACCGCTGCCGCGACGTCCTCCTCGGTCTGGCGCTCGTCGCCGGAGAGCAGCCACCCCACGGCTGCGGCCGCCGCGGCCAGGCCCAGCCCCAGCGCTGCCCGGCGCCTCCAGTCGTGCCGACTCACCACCTCGGTCGCGGTCGCGGGGACGTCATCCGATGGCGGCGGGCGTTCGGCCACTTCGACCCGCGGCGCGGGCACCGGCTCGGGCTTCTGCGCCTGGGTGCGTTCGTACGAGAGCGCCCGCTGCGCCTCTTTCAGCTCGGCGCGCGCGGCCTCGGCCGAGAGAGGCCGGTCTTCGGGCCGCTTCGACAATAGTTTGAGCACCAACCGGTCGAGGGCCTCGGGGACGGGCGCGAGGGCGCTCGGACGCGGAGGCGGCGCGTGCACGTGCGCGTTCATCAGCTCGAGCGCGTTCTCGCCGGAAAAGGGCAGCTGGCCCGTCAACATCTCGAAGGCGATGACGCCCAGCGAGTAGAGATCGGCGCGGCCGTCGACCGGCTTCTCCAGCGCCTGCTCCGGAGCGATGTACTCGGGCGTGCCGACGACGAACCCCGAGCGGGTCACCGGGCCGTCGCCCGGCTTGCGCACCTTGGCCAGCCCGAAGTCGAGCACCTTCACGTAGCGGGTGCCGCCGGACTCGGAGACCAGAAAGAGGTTCGACGGCTTCAGGTCACGGTGCACCACGTTGCGCGCGTGCGCCGCGGCGAGGGCGGCCAGTGCGTCGTCGAGGATGGAAAGCACCTGCTCGGGCGCCATCGGCGCCTCCTCGGAGATCTCCTCGGCGAGCGAGCGGCCCTCGAGGAAATCCATCACGATGTAGTGGCCGATGCCCTGAAGCTCGCCGAAGCCGAACACGTCGATGATGCCGCGGTGGCGCACCGACGCAGCCGTCTGCGCCTCGCGGAGCAGCCCGTAGACGTCGCCGGCGCAGTCGGGGCGGAGGATCTTGATCGCCACCCGCCGCCCGATGTCGGGATGCACCGCCTCGTAGACGATGCCCATGCCGCCCTGGCCAATGCGCCGACGCACGACGTAGTCGCCGACCTTCCGGCCCACGAGCACGTCGCGCGTGACCGTTGCTTCCCAGGCGGACTCGGCCGAAGACGGCTGCAGCGAAGCCGACATCCCGTGTAGCCTGCCACACCGCTCGAGCTCCAGCCATCACCCGCCGGCAGGTGGTTGTACAGTTGAAGCTCCAATGGACGCCGTCCGGACCCGCCCCGCGCTGTCACCGCCGCAGGCCGCGGAGAGCGGGCCGCCCCTGCCGCTCGCCGAGGCCTTCGCGCGGGCGAAGGAGGCCGATGGGGACGAGCGGTGCGAGCTTGCGGGGAAGATCAACCGCGCCCTCGAGGCGCTCCCCCGTTCGATGCCGGCGCGCGAGGCGGCGGATCTCATCCTCACGCGCCTCGGCGACCGCTCGCTGGAGGATCTCGCCGACGCCAACGGCATGACCTGCCGGGCCGCCGCGGTGGGCGTGCTGCTCGAGCTGGGCTTCCCGTACGCGCTGGAGATCGAGCCCGACGACCTCGAGCACTACCGGCAGGTGACGACGCCGAGGCGGCCGTGGTGGCGCGCGGTGGCGGCGGGCCTGGTGTGGCCGCTGGGCGCCCTCGAGCTGGCGATGGCGGTGTCGGACCACGAGCTCGGGCGGCTCGGCGATGGGGGCGACGCGTCGGTGGCCGCGGTCGCCTCGCACGTGGGCATGACGTTGGCCTCGGCGGCCTCGGCAGCGCTGTCGAGGGACGGCGGGCGCGGGCGCACGTGGGCGCGGTGGGCGCTGGCCGGCTCGGCGGTGGTCGGGGTCGCGCTGGCCGTGGGCGGCGTGGTGCCGGCTCTGGGCACGGCGCTGGCGGCGCTCCTGGCCGGCGTCGTTCTCCGGTCCGACTGACGGCCCCGGGGTGCAACCGCGCGCGCTCGCGGGCCCGACTCAACGCCGTGGGCTCCGGGCGTGAATGCGCCGGAGCTGACCCGCGCACCCATCGGCCGACTGGGCGAGCGCGAGCGCCCTTTCCCAGTCCCGCCGATCGAGGGCGGCGTACACCGCGACCAAGAGCTCGCGGAGACCTCTGCCGTCAGTCCCGGTCATTCGGCCAGCACCACCCCCGCCCGAATCGCGAGCACCGCGAGCTGCACGCGGTTCTCCGCGCCCAGCTTGCGGAGCAGCGCGCCGACGTGGGCCTTCACGGTGCGCTCGGTGATGCCGAGCTGCACGGCGATCTTGAGGTTGTCCTGGCCATCGGCGACGTGCACGAGCACCTCGCACTCCCGCGGCGTCAACGATTGCAGACCGGTCTTCGGTCGTCTGGGGCGCATCATGGATAGCCTCCTTCTGCGCCAGACGGGCCTGAGCCGGTGAGACGCATAGTGAAATTTACCCGAAAGGCGGGGTCGGTGCTGGAAAATTTTAACGGCACCGCACTCGGAGTGATCGACGGTGCGGGTCATGACGCCACCGACGCGCGACGAGACGCGGACACCGACGGCTCGGAAGCATCGACCCTTCTCGAGCGACGACGGCCGCCATAGCGCGCGGGTGTCGGCTCGTCCTGCATACCAACGCGCGCGGCTGCCGTCCCTACCCATGCCGAGGATCACGATGGAGGCTCGAACGGAACGGAAACCGCGCACCGGCGCGGCTCGGAGCGTGGCGTCCGCCGTCAGGAGGCGACGCGCAATACCCGGCCCATGCGCTCTCTGCCCAGCTCGGGAACGACGGCACCTTCGGCCACCGCCTCGCGGCCGTTGATGTACACCCATCGGACGGCGCCGCCGTTCTCGTTCACCAGCCGCACGAAGCCGCCGAACGCGTCCATCGGCGCCTCCACCGCGCGGTCGAGATCGGCGTCGAGCTTCGAGGGGTCGATGACCACCACGTCGGCGCGGCGGTGCGGCTCGAGCACGCCCGCGTCGATGCCCAGCCACTCGCCGATCTCCCCGGTGACCCGGTGCACCGCGCGCTGCATCGTCATCAGCGGCCGGCCGCGCTGTTCGGCGCGCTTGACCAGCTTGAGCAGCCGCAGCGGGAAGTTGTAGTGCGCCATGTTGCGCAAGTGCGCGCCCGCGTCCGAGAAGCCGATGAGCACGTCGGGGTGGGTGACGATGTACTCGAGCTCCTCGGGCCGGTCGTTGGCCATCACCGTGTACCAGCGCAGCTTCGCCCCGTAGCGCGCCACCAGGTCGAGGAAGGTGTCCACCACGTCGGCGGCCCGCTCCTTCGCCACCTGCGCGAACGACTTGCCCAGAAGCGACGCGTCGGGCGCGGAGACGATTTCCGACTGGTTGAAGTCGCGGTGGAACACCTTGGGCAACAGCTTGCTGCGCCACTGCCGGCGGAAGCGCTCGCGGTAGGCCGGGTCCTTCAGCAGCCGCGCGCGCGACTCGTCGTCCTGCAGGTGCAACGCCGCGGCGCCGGCGCCGAACTCCTCGAACACCACCACGTCCATGCCGTCGGCCCACAGGTCGAACACCTCGGGCAACGCCTGCCAGCGGAAGTCGGCGCCGAAGAGCCGGTTGAACAGCCGCGCCGCGAAGCCCGCCAGCCGGTGGATGCCGCGGTTGGCCCGCGTGTCCATCATCGAGATGATGGTGGTCTTCAGCGGGCGGCGGAACAGCCCGGCGCTCTCCAAGAGGAAGAGCACGAAGTTCACCTTCGTGGTGACGTTGGGCACTCCCTGGAAGACGCGGCCCCGCTCGCGCAAGAGGCGCGTCAGGCGGCGGTACTCGCTCCAGCGCGCGAACGTCGAGGGCAAAGGCCGGCTGCGAATGGGGCGGCTCCCGCCGATCTTGTCCCAGGGGAGCGTCTGGATGGAGAGCCCGGCGTAACCTGCGTCGAGGCCCTCGCGCAGAAGCGACTCCATGCGGGCGAGCTCGTCGCCGGTGGGGCGGATTCGCTTGTCGAGGCTGCGCTCGAGCCCCATCACGTGGGCGCGGATGGCCGAGTGGCCCACGAACGAGCCCACGTTCGGCCCCAGCGGCAGCGCGTCGAGGTGGTCGAAGTACTCGGTGAGCGTGTGCCACGACTTCCGCTCCTCGAGCAGCGGCCGCACGATGGAGTACGGAATGGCCTCGACGCGGCAGAACTGATCCGCCAGGTCCTCCGGGGTGCCCACCGCCAGCGACAGCGAGCAGCTGCCCAGCATCACCGAGGTGACGCCGTGCCGCACCGACTCGCGCAGGCCCGGCGAGAGCTCGACTTCGGCGTCGTAGTGCGTGTGCAGATCGACGAAGCCGGGAGTGACCCAGAAGCCGGTGGCGTCGACGAAGCGGCGGGCGGCGGGCGGCGGAATCGGAGCGTCGCTCACCGTGACGACCTTGCCGTCCCGGATCGCCACGTGAGCCTGCCGCGGCGGGCTGCCTCTGCCGTCGAAGACCAGCCCGTTCGAGATGACGACGTCGTATGCCTCCACGGGCCGGCAATCAGCCACAGGTGCCGCTACGATGGCAAATGGGGCCTCACTCGTGTCAGCCCCCTGGGCTACTGTCGGTCCCCGGTGGTGCTAAACACCAGTTCAGTTGGACCGGCGCCCTCCCGGGGGAGGGAACGGGGGAGGGAGGAACGAACGAGATGGCGGTGAATCCGGAGAAGGAGAAGGCGATCGAGTTGGCCATGACTGCCGTCGAGCGGCAGTTCGGCAAGGGCTCGATCATGCGGCTCGGCAACGACGAGCCGCTCATTCGCGACGTGCAGGTCATTCCGACCGGCTCCATCTCGCTCGACGTGGCGTTGGGCGTGGGAGGGGTGCCCAAAGGCCGCATCATCGAGATCTTCGGCCCCGAGTCGTCCGGCAAGACCACCTTGTGCCTGCACATCGTCGCCGAGGCCCAGAAGAAGGGCGGCATCGCCGGGTACATCGACGCCGAGCATGCCCTCGACATCGGTTACGCCCGGAAGTTGGGCGTGCGCACCGAGGACCTGCTCCTGTCCCAGCCCGACACCGGCGAGCAGGCCCTGGAGATCGCCGAGATGCTGGTGCGCTCGGGCGCCATCGACGTGCTGGTCATCGACTCGGTCGCCGCCCTGGTGCCCAAGGCCGAGCTCGAGGGAGAGATGGGCGACGCCCACATGGGCGTTCAGGCCCGGCTGATGAGCCAGGCGTTGCGCAAGCTCACCGGCACCATCTCGAAGAGCCAGACCTGCGTCATCTTCATCAACCAGATCCGCATGAAGATCGGCGTGATGTTCGGCAACCCCGAGACCACCACCGGCGGCAACGCGCTCAAGTTCTACGCGTCGCAGCGCCTCGACATCCGCCGGGTGGGCGCCATCAAGAACGGCGAGCAGGTCATCGGCAGCCGCACACGGGTGAAGGTGGTGAAGAACAAGGTCGCTCCGCCCTTCAAGGAGGTCGAGTTCGACATCATGTACGGCTCGGGCATCTCCAAGGAGGGCGACCTCATCGACCTGGGCGCCCAGGAGGGCGTCATCGAGAAGAGCGGCGCCTGGTACGCTTTCAAGGGCGAGCGCATCAACCAAAACCGGGAGAACGCCAAGGACTACCTGAAGGATCACCCGGAGATCTCCCGGGAGATCGAAGCGAAGCTGCTCGAGAAGTTCGGCATCCTCAAGCCCCCGCCCGTGCAGCCTTTGGCCGACGAGGGCGACGAGAAGCGGCCCCGGGTGAAGGCGGTGAAGTGACGCGCGTTTCACTCGCGCGGCTGGTCGAACGACAGCTCCACCGCGCTCGGCGGAGGCGTCTTTCGGAACAGCTCGCACCGGGTGCAGGTGAAGTCCGCCCAGCCGCGCTTGACCGCCACGTCGAGACACCCGTCGTAGTGCGGGCAGAAGACGTTCCGGTGGGTGACATCGCCGCCGTCGAACCGGCCCGGAGCGAGCTGGACGGGGTTGGGCTTGGGCTCCATACGCCCGGTCGGAACAACGGAGGCCGGCCGGCGCCTTCCCCAGTCGGAGACTGACCAGAGCGGGCGAGCGTGCGAGCGGGCGGGCGTGTGGCGGCGCGGTCGGCCGTGGGTTATTTCGGAAACGCCCCGATGGACCCAGGCAAACCGGGCTGGCTGCCGTCGCTCGTCAGCGAGGCCGTCTCGTCGCACGTCAGCGCGCTGTCGCCCGCGCTGAAGTCGGCGCTCGAGGTGCTCCCTGCCGGCAGGGGGCGGGCGCGGGCATACCTGCGGCTGGTGCTGCGCGAGAGAGGGTTGTGGTTCGGCCCGCCGGGCCTGCGGCGGGCGGACGGCGGCACCCCGCACGAGGCTGCGCTCTTCGAGGCGGTGCTGCGCGCCTTCATTCGGGTGGCGATGGATCTGGCCGTTCTGGCCGATGCTCCGCCGGGGCCGAGGGCCGAGCAGGTACTGTTGCTCCTGGCTGCGGTGGCCGGCCGGCTCGACGCGGCGCGGGAGGTGGACCGGCGCATCCTGCGCATTCCCGAGCAGTGGCCTCTGCCGAAGCGGCTGTGGCGGTCGGTCGAGTCGGCGCTGGAAGAGCGCAAGAGCTCGCTGGCCGGAGACCCCTACTACGGGCTGCTCCTCCACAGCGGCTCGGTGCGCCTCGACGCGTCGGTCTTCGGGCACCTGGCCATCGACTACTTCGCCACCGGCAGCTTCGACGAGGAGGCCGCCGAGCGGAAGGTGCGGTTCGGCGCATGCCAGAAGGCGCTCCTCGTCGAGGTGCTCACCGCGCTCGCCTGCGCCGACCGCGCCCCCAGCTTCCCCGCGCGCCGGGCCATTCTCCGCCAGGTGGATGATCTGTCGCTGCCGGCCGACGTCGAGGCCGCGCTCCGGCGCCGCGTGAAGCGCGCGTTCGACCGGCGGCCGGCGCTGTCGGAGCTTTTGGCCGGCGTGAAGAGCGGCCAGCTCAAGCGCTTTCTTCTCGAGCAGGCGCTGTTGGCCGCGCTCGTCGAGGGCCGTCGCTCGCGCCGCGAGTTGGCCTTCCTTCGCGAGCTGTCGCAAGACGAGGTGCGGGCCCTCGAGCGCGAGGTGGCCGACTTCTACCGGAGCCACCGCGACGTGGTGGACGTCTTCACCGCCGCCTCCGGCGCCGAGGTCCTCGGCGAAGAGGTCGTCGACTCGGTGCAGCGCTCGCTGGAAAAGAACTTCCGCCGGCTCTTGACGGAGATTCGCGAGACCGGCGAGCTCTCGGTGCTGCTCTCGCGCGCCGCCCGGGGCCAACCGCTCTCGGCGGACGAGCGCCGGCGCATGCGCGCGCAGCTCGTCGACCTCGCCAAGGCCATTCCGGCGCTGGCCATCTTCGCGGCGCCGGGCGGGGTGCTGTTGCTCATCGCGCTGGCGAAAGTGCTGCCCTTCAACATCCTGCCCAGCGCGTTCCAGGACGAGCCCGACGAGGGGACGATTCCCCCCGAGCGGGCGGGCGATGGGTGAAGTCACAGCGGCGCAAGTGGGCCGGCCTCGCCCAATCCTGCCCGGCACCACCGCCACGTTCACGGTGCGCGTCTTTGCCACCAACGGCGCGCACGCCGGCTTCAACCTGCGCACCAACATCGCCGGCGTCTTCACCACCACCTCCTCCGCCGGAGCGAAGGTGCGCACCACCGACGCGAGCGGTGTCGAGGTGGCGCAGAGCGCGCGCAAGGCCGACTCGGAGGACGGAGCGGCCGACAACGTCGTCGCCTTCGAGCCGAGCTGGACGGCGCCGTCGAGCACTTCGGGCGGGCCACCGCCTGCGCCGGCAAGACGTGCGGCAGCGCCCTCGACGGCTGCGGCGGCAGCCATGGCTGCGGCACGTGCACTGCTCCTTCGCCACCGTTCCATCGAAGAGCTGCGATCGCGCGACGAACACGCGGGAATCCCCTCGCTCCGACCGGTCGCCGCGGGCAAGCAGCTCTCGCATCAGCTGCGCATACGAGCGCCCGCCAATCGAGTAATCGTCCACCGCGCCGCAGCCGCACTCGACGATGCGCGAGAGCAGGACGCCGTCGTCGTTCGCACCGGGCTGGTCTCCCAGGTCGGGATTGACGCAGGCCCACTCGAACGATGGCGTCTGCTTCTTGCCGCACGCGTTGCAGACCAGCTCGAGGCGCAACAGCGGAGCGAACGTCGAAACGAGCTCTTCGGGAGTGGCGATGCCGTCGAATGTCATGGGCGCTCCGCCGGGGCGGAGAAAGCCTGACACGGCGCGGACGCGCCGAAGCGCTCGAATCCTCGAGGATTCGGCCTCCGCTCAGCTCATCGCGCGGGCCGAGGTGCTTCAGGCCCCGCCGCGCTTGAGCTTCACCGCCAGGCGGCGCAGGTCCTCGTTCACCTTGACGAACTCGGTCTTGCTCTTCTCGTCGGCGATCTGCGCATCGAGCGCCTGGATGGCGCTCTGGGCCCGCTTCGCGGCGTCCTTGCTGTCGTGCACGAGCCAGTCGGTGGCCTGGATGATGGCCAGCCGGGTGTCGAGGTTCTTCTCGGTGAGGCGCTTGACCAGCTCGTCGACCAGCTCGGCCTTGCCCGACCGGCCGATCTCGTACGCGGCGCGCTCGCGCACGCCGTGGTTCTCGTCGTCGAGCTTCCTGGCCCAGCAGGACGCATCGGTCTTGCACTCCTGGGCCGCGAGCAGCCGCTTCTTGTGGCCCTCGATGGCTTCGAGGTGCCGCTTCACTGCGCCCTCGGGGCCGCCGTCCTTGCAGTCTTTGTAGTCGGGGTACTCCTTGCACTCGGCGGTGGAGAGGGCCGGCTCGTCCTTGAGGAGCTTCTCGAACGCGGGCAGGTCGCGCTCGTCGCCGAGCATCGCCACGCCGATGATGGCCGGCTCGCGCGCGTCCCAGCTCCCCTTGGCGGCGGCCTTGAGCAACGCGGGGACGGCGTCGCGCCCGCCGATGCGCATCAACGCGCGGATGTATTCGGTGCGGGCGGTGGCCTCTTCCTCGTCGAGCATGCCCGCGAGCGCCTTCACCGCCTCCTTCGAGCGCATGCGGCCCAGGGCGTCGGCCATGCGAATGCGGACGAACAGTTTGATGTCGAGGAACTCGCTCTCGAAGGCCAGCTTCGACAAGAGCGCCTTTTCGGCCCGCATGTCGTGGAGATCTCCGAGCACCTGCGCCGCCTTGGCGTAGAGCGCGGGCTCGATGATTCGGTTCTCCTGGGCCCACTTGAGCAGCGCCTTGTCCTCGCCGTTGATGAGCGGCAGCAGGGCGTCGGCCGCGGGCTGGCCCAGCTGGTAGAGCGCGTAGCTCGACTCCATGTAGAAGGAGACGCCGCGGCGTTCCTTGAACATCATCTTCACCAGCGCGGGCACCGCTCGCGCATCGCCGATCTCTCCCAGGGCCTGGACGGCCTTCTTCGAGATGAACGGCTCCTCGGAGTCGCTGGTGGCGATGTCCATGAGCGGTGCCACCGCCTCCTTCGACTTGAGCGCCGCAAGGGCGTTGATCGCCTCGATGCGCGTGTAGGGGTCCTTGACCTTCACCAGCTTGAGGAGCGTCGGCTCGGCCTTCGGATCGCCGATGGCCCCCAGGGCTGCGGCGATCTCCTTGTTCATCTTGTTGGCGTCCGAGTCGGTGGTGCCGAGATCGATGGCGTCGATGAGCGGCTGAATCGACGAGGGATCCTTCAATTCGCCCAACAGCCGCGCGATCGAGGCCTTCACCTCTGGCTGTTTCTGCTCCTTGAGCTGCTCGTGGAGCATCGGCAAGAAGGCGGCGGTGGCCTTCTTCTGGGCGCGCAGGTCCTCGACGACGCGGACCTTTCCGTCCTTGCGCTTGGCGCCCTCGAGCGCCTTCTGCCAGTACTCGGGAGTGTTCGGATCGCCCTTGCAAGCCGCAAGGGTGAAGACCGCTACCGCGAAGCAGACCCGCATCAGCACGCGCATTGGTTTCCCCCTTCAGTCAGGGCGAGCCGCTGGCGTGCTTACACTCGCTCAGGATCGAGGGTCAACGGCCCGTGGCGGCATACGCGCGGTCGATTGCACTTCGGAGTACGCTCGCCTGCATGGGGGATGACAAGGCGAGGTCGGCCCGTCCGGGTCGCCGCACGTTCGTCGTCGACCGGCGCTTCCAGCTCAAGTACACGGCGCTGCTGGTGGCGATCGGCGGCATCGTCACCGGGCTGTTCGGGCTGATGGTGTACCTGTCGCACCGGCAGCTCGACGGAGCGGTGCGCGAGACGTTCGGGCAACTGGGCGTTCCCTTGCCGGCGGAGCTCGAGCTGCACTTCCGCGAGGCCGGCAAGACGCTCTTGTGGCTGGTGGTGGCGGTGACGGTGCTGATGGCGGTGACGTTGGGGCTGTTCGGCATTCTGGTGACGCACCGGGTGGCCGGGCCGGTGTGGGTCATCAGCCGTTACGTCTCGGCACTGGCCGACGGGCGCTATCCCAGGATGCGCCCGCTGCGCCGCAACGACGAGCTGAAGGCCTTCTTCGAGCGCTTCCAGCATGCGGTGGAGGCGCTCAGGCGGCGCGAGGCGGCCGAGGCCGACCGGCTCGAGCAGATTCTGGCGAGCCTGTCGGCATCCGGCGTTCCGGCCGAAGCGGCGGCGGCGCTGCGAGCGATGCGCGACCAGAAGCGCGGAGCGACGGACGGCGGAGGAATGGCGGATTCCCTTTGAGCCGGAGGGCCTCGACGATAAGCGGGCGAGCGAGCCGTTCGCGGCGCTGCCTTCGGCAACCACTTCGCGTGACGCGTTGTTGACTGTCGGCGCGCTCGTCCCGAGTCTGTGCTCATGCGGCCTCGCCTCGTCTTCTTCGGGACCCCGGACTTCGCGGTGAAGTCGCTCGAGGCATGCCTTCAGGTCGGCGACGTCGTGGCGGTCGTCACCCAGCCCGACAAGCCGAAGGGGCGCGGCCTCGAGCGGTCGCCGCCGCCGGTGAAGCAGCTCGCAATGGCGCGCGGCATTCCCGTGCTGCAGCCGCCGAAGATCCGGGGCACCGCGTTTCACGAGGAGCTGCGCGCGCTTTCGCCCGAGGTGTGCGTGGTGACCGCGTACGGGAAGATCTTGCCGCGCGAGGTGCTGGAGGTGCCGCCGAAGGGGTGCGTCAACGTGCACGCGTCGCTGCTCCCGCGCTTTCGGGGCGCTGCGCCGATTCAGTGGGCCATCGCGTACGGCGACGAGAAGACCGGCGTCTGCCTGATGAAGATGGACGAGGGAATGGACACCGGGCCGGTCATCTCCTGCCTGGAGACGCCGATCCGAGCCGATGACACGGCGGCCACGCTGCACGACCGGCTGGCGCAGCTCGGGCACGAACTGCTCGTGCGCGACCTTCCCCGTTACCTGCGCGGCGAGCTCGAGCCACGGCCGCAGCCGTCCGAGGGTGTGGTGATGGCGCCGATGCTCGAGAAGGAGCACGGCCGGCTCGATTTCTCTCGGCCCGCATCAGAGCTCGAGCGGCGGGTGCGCGCGTTCACTCCGTGGCCCGGAGCGTTCACCACCTTCGCAGGGGCGGTGCTCAAGGTGCATAAGGCGCGTCTCGGCTCCGGGCGCGGCGAGCCGGGTGAAGTGTTGTCGGCGGGCCCCTTTGGCATCGAGGTCGCGTGCGGAGAAGGCTCGCTGGTGCTCGCCCGGGTGCAGCCGGAAGGAAAGCGCGTGATGTCCGCGGCGGAGTTCCTCGCGTCGCGCAAGCTCTCGGTGGGCTCGAGGCCGTTCGGAGCCGCGCAGGGGTGACGATTCCGGCCATCGCTCGGGAGCGGACGTGAACGAGCACTTCGGGGACGCCACGGAGCGCTGATGAATCCGGCGGTCCGGCATCGGCTGTCGGAGCCGCCGGTGCAACGAGCGCGTGAGCGACGCCGCGCAGAGCTGACGATTGCGACCATCGAAGCCGCCGGTCCGACGGGCACGTCGGGCGACGCCGCGGAGGGACACCGTGCTTCGGACGTCGCCGCGGCACATCGTGCAGCGCCGCTCCTGACGCCTCGCTTCCTCCAGCGCCTCGTTCGTCAAGTAGCGGCGCTTGCCACCCGGACAGCGGTGTCACGCTCCCGCCGCGCACCGATGCTCCACGCGATCCTCGACGCGCAGAAATGCTGGAATCGGCGCGGCGATGCGCAGACCGCCGTCATTCGCCCGCTGGCCTTGCGCTTGCTCCGTGCCGCCCGGTTCCCAGGGCCGAGGGGGCGGTACTGATGCGAAATCACCGTCGAGGTTGGTTCCGAATCTTCTGGCTCATGCTGGCGATGTCGGCCTGTCCGGGCCGGAGCCCGAGCCCGACCGAAGTCGAGGCGGGCCTTTCAGAGGTCACGGCCGCGAAGCTGGAGAAGTTCGAATCCGACGAGGCGTTCGACCGGTACCTCGAGGCGGTCGACGCGCTCCAGCCCGGCGGATGGGGGTGGCCCTTCGGGTGCGCCGCGTCGGATGGCGCCACCGCCGAGGCCAACGCCGGTCAGGCCCCCGACGAGTCCATCACCAACAACCAGGAGCAGGGCGTCGACGAGGGCGGCATCGTCAAGGCCGCCGGCGATTACTTCATCGTGCTTCGCCGCGGGCGGCTGTTCAGCGTCCGCCACACGGATGCGGGCAAAGCGGTGCTCCAGGCCGTCAGCCACGTCGACGCGCAGCCGCCCGGCTTCACCCAGGGCACCTGGTACGACGAGATTCTGGTGAGCGGCGACCGCGTGGTGCTGGTCGGCTACAGCTACCGGGTGCACGCGACCGAGCTCGGCCTCTTCCGGCTCGGCGCGGACGGGCAGCTCTCGCACGAGGCGACGTACTTCCTCTCGTCGAACGACTACTACTCGTCGCGCAACTACGCCTCGCGCCTGGTGGGCAACAAGCTCGTCTTCTACATGCCGTACCACCTGCCGGTCGGCTACGCGCGCGGCCACGAGGCGAAGTTGCCGTCGCTCCGCCAATGGAAGCAGGGCAACGAGCTGACGCCCTGGAGCGAGATGCTGCGCAAGGTCGAGACGTACCGCCCGGTTCAGCGCGCGCTTTACCCGACCCTGCACACCATCGTCACCTGCGAGCTGGGCGAGTCGATGGACTGCTCGGCGCGCGGCCTCGTCGGCCCCTACGGCCGCAGCTTCTACGTGGCGCCCGAGGCGGTCTACCTGTGGCTGGGCGGCGAGTACCCGAGGGCCGGCACGACCGACGAACGGCGTCGAGCGCAGAACCAGGCGGTGCTCTACCGGCTGCCCCTCGACGGCGGCGACGTCACCGCCACCAGAGTGCGCGGAATGCCCATCGACCAGTTCTCGTTCAGCCTCGCCGCGGACGGCACGCTGAGGGTGCTGGCCTCGCAGAAGGCCGGCGGCGACGCGATGTGGAACCCCGAAGTGGCCGCGGGCGAGCTCACGCTGGTGAAGATTGCCGCGGACGAGCTCGGCGTCGAGCCCTCCGAGCTGCCCGCCCACCGCTACGCGCGCCTGCCGTCGCCCATGACGTACGGGTTGCAGAACCGCTTCATCCGCGACCATTTGGTCTACGGCACGGGCACGGGCTGGGACCGCTCGGAGTCGCCGCACCAGCTGTACGTCACGCCGGTGGACCGACCGGATCAGACCACCGCCCTGATGTTGAGCCACGACGTCGAGCGCATCGAGGTGCTGGGCGATGGAGCCGCGGTCGTCGGCACGAGCGGCGCCAACCTGGTGCTGAGCGCCATCCAGCTCGGCGAGGCGCCCTCGGTGAAGGCGACGCTGACCCGGCCCAACGCGGCCCAGGGAGAGACCCGCAGCCACGGCTTCTTCTTCAAGCCCGACGGGCAGGGCGGCGGAGTGCTCGGCCTGCCGATTCGCCACGACGGGCCCTCGTACCGCCACCTGCGCTACGGGTCGGCCGAGGTCGTGTTCGTCAAGGTGGCGCCCGACCTGTCGCTGTCTCCGTTCGGCGCGCTCGCTGCCTCGGAGACCCACGTCGACGACCGCTGCGTCGTCTCCTGCACCGACTGGTACGGCAACGCCCGGCCCATCTTCTTCCGCGGCAGGACATACGCGCTGCTCGGCTACGAGCTGGTCGAGGGCGTCGCGTCGGAGGAGGGCCTGCGCGAGCGGCAGCGGCTCGACTTCCTCTCCGCCACGCTGGGGAACTGAACGGAGGCCTTCCGTTCGACTAAGTTGGGCTGCGCCAAAGAGGCAGCCCGATGAACATCCTGGTGGTGCACGGCCCGAACCTGAATCTGCTGGGAGAACGCCCCGGCGACGAGCCGGGCAGGACGCTCGATGACTTGAACGCGCTGCTTTGCGCCAGGGCGCAGGCGTTCGGCGTCGAGCTGCGCACCTTCCAGTCGAACCACGAGGGCGAGATCGTCGACAAGCTGCACGCCGATCGCCGGTGGGCCGACGCCGTCATCCTGAGCCCGGGAGCGCTCGCCCACGCCTCGTACGTCCTCCGCGAAGCGGTGGCTGCCATCAGAAGGCCGTGCATCGAGGTGCACCCGAGCGACCTCGGACGCAAGGAGAGCTGGCGGAAGAAGTCGGTGCTCAAAGACGTCTGCGAGGATCAGATCATCGGCAGGGGCTTCGAGGCGTACGTTCTGGCCCTCGAGCGGCTCGCCGGCCGCAACGGAGCGCGCGGGCGGCCCACGCCGGTGGCTTCGCTCCCGCCCCAGGCGCAAGTGGAGAAGAGTGTCGCGTCGCCTCGAAAGGCTGCCGAGAAGACCATCGGCCGGCGCCAGGCGGCCGATGCCGAGAAGCCCGGCAAGGTCGAGAAGTCCCTCGGCCGGGCCTTGAAGCGAAGGGCCGATCCGTCGCTTCTGACGCGCGCGCTGGTGCGGCAGAAGATCGCCGATCGCCTCGCCGGCAAGCTGAGCCCGGGTGCGCTGGCGGCCTGGGCGAGAAGCCAATATCTCGACGTGCAGCGGGGCGCCCCGGCCGAGAGCGGCCAGCGCGAGCTGTTGGAGGATTGCCTGCAGGCGTTGGCGTTGTCCTCGTTCGGAGCGTCGAAGCTCTCCGACGAGCAGCTCATCGAGCTTCTGGTGCAGCTCGACGGCTAGGGGCGGCCGATGGCGAAGGGCAAGCGTGGCGGCAGGGCGGTGCTGCCCGCACGGGCGGTGGCGATCCAGGTGCTGGCGCGGGTGCGCGCCACCGACGCCTATTTGAACGTGGTGCTCGACGAGCGCCTGGCCGAGCACGGGCTCGACGCGCGCGACGCGGCCTTCGTCACCGAGCTGTGCTACGGCTCGACGCGGCGGCAGCTCTTGCTCGACTACGCGCTGACCCAGAAGTCGGACCGCAGGCTCGATCGGCTGGACGACGCGGTGCTGGCGGCGCTGCGAATCGGCGCCTACCAGCTCTTCTTCCTGCGCGTCCCCACGCACGCGGCGGTCGGGGAGACGGTCGAGGCGCTCAAGGCGCTCGGGCTCGGCCGCGCCAGCGGCTTCGTCAACGCCGTGCTGCGCCGGCTGGCGGAGACGAAGGCTCCTTTGCTGCCGCCGCCCGAGCCGTGGGAGGAGCACCTCTCCGTGCGCTACAGCCACCCGTCGTGGCTGGTCGCGCGCTGGGGGCAGAGGTTCGGCCGGGGGCGCGCCGAGGCCATGCTCGCCGCCGACAACCAGCCGCCCGCGGTGGTGGTGCGCGCCAACGCGTCGAAGATCTCGCGCGACGAGCTTTGGGCGCAGATGCATCGAGCGGGCATCGATGCCCGCCCTACCTCGCTCTCGCCCGCGGGCATTGCGCTGCCGCCCGCCGGCCGGGTGGAGGACGTCTTCGGCTACGCCGAGGGGCTCTGGCAGGTGCAGGATGAGGCGGCGCAGCTGGTCGTCTTCTACGCGCAGCTTCCGGCCGGGGCGCGGGTGCTCGACGCCTGCGCGGCGCCGGGAGGCAAGGCCTGCCATCTGGCCGAGCTGGGCTTCGACGTCGTGGCCGCAGATGTGCACCCGCGCAAGCTGGAGAAGATCCGCGCGGAGGCCACCCGCCTGGGCGTCGCAGCCCGCATCCGCACGGTGGCGCACGACGTCACAAAGCCGCTCCCGGCCGAGCTCGGGACGTTCGAGGCGGCGCTCGTCGACGCGCCGTGCACCGGCCTGGGCACGCTGCGGCGCCACCCCGAGCTGCGCTACCGGCGGTCGGAGGCCGACATCGCGCGGCTGGCCGGGCTGCAGCGGCAGATTCTCGAGCGCGTGGCCGAGCGCGTCGCCCCCGGAGGGCTGCTCGTCTACGCGGTGTGCAGCACCGAGCCCGAGGAGGGCGAACGGCAGGCCGAGCGCTTTCTTGGCGGGCATTCAGACTTCGTCCTCGAGCCTCCGCAGGGCTCCTTCCCGATGGAGAACGGGTATCTGCGCACCTTTCCCGGCCCGGAGGGGCTCGATGGGTTTTTCGCTGCACGCTCGAGACGGCTTCCCATCGGCTGACCGGCGAGGGGGCTGCACCCGCTCGCCTCAACCCTGCGTCATGGCGTTCAGCCGCATCTCCAGCTCCGACAGCAGCGAGGGGTGCGTGCTTCCATACGCCCCCACCGCCGCGCTCTCGACGACTGCCTGTGGGCCGGCCAGCTCGTGCGCGTAGGCGCGCGCCGCCTCCGGGTCGATGTCGGGGACGAGCCAGCCCAGGCGGGTGCGCCCCAACCGACCCACGAAGCTCGGCCGACACGCTTGCAGAGCCCAGGCGATTGGGGCCAGGCGCGGCGGGGCCACGGAAAGCACCACGCACGCCCCGGCCTTCCGCCGCTCGGCACAACGGCCGGCCTCGGCGGACACCAGGTCGCGAAATGCGCGGTGACCGAAGATGCCCAGCTCGCGATCGACTTCGTCCAGGTGCAGAAAGGCGCTGTCCGCGAGCTCGGGGCGCGCTTTCCGCTCGCGCCATTCGAGCTCGCCGGCGGCGCGCCTGGCGAGCACCTCGAGCAGCTGGAGATCGAAGTGGCCGAACAGATGCGGCTCGTAGTCGTAGAGGCACAGCGTGCCGACCGTCGCCCCGTTGCGCACGGTGATGGGCACGCCCGCGTAGAATCGGAGCCGCCGCGTTCGCACCAGCACGTTCTCCGCGAACACCGGGTTCTCGAGCGCGTTCTGAACCAACAGGGGCGAGGTGCCTTCCACCACGTGCGCACAGAAGGCGTCGTGCCTGGGAGTGCCGCGCGCGCGAAGGAGATCCTCTGGAATTCCGCAGGCGGCGGTCCAGTACTGCCGATCGGCGGTGATGATCGAGACCAGCGCGATCGGCACGCCCATGTAGCAGGCGGCCTGATCCACGAAATCCCTCAGCGACTTCTCGGTCGCCGGGTGCTCGAGCTGAAGCTCGAGAATGGCGCGGAGCCGGGTCACCTCGAGCTCGTCCGTTGCGGCTCGAGGTGCGGGTTCCGCTCGATCTTCGGCGGCCAACGGCTCGCGCTCGGCCAACTGGCGGACGATTCGGATCAGGCGTTGAGGCATGACCGGCTTGAGCAACGCGGCGGCGACCGCCATTCGCCGGGCCATCACCACGTAGGCGCGCATCGTCGACAGCGCGACGATCGGCGCATGGGGCCCGGGGCGCCGGTGGTACTCGCGGATGAAGCCGAACCCGTCGAGGACCGGCATCATCAGCTCGGTGATGATGACGGCGGGAGCGCCCACCGACTCGAGCAGCGTCAGCGCCTGTGCGCCATCGCAGGCCAACGCGAGGGCGAACCCCTCCCTCGAGAGAATGCTCCCCAGCAGTACTTGAACGTCGGGATCGTTTTCCACCACCACCACGAGTGGGCGCTCGCGCGACACGTCACAACCTTAGTGACGCCGCGCCGGCACAGGGCATCGCGCTCTCACGGCTCCCCGGTCAGAGGGCGGCCTTCGCCTGAGCGGGGCTTGAAGCCCGAAGGCGCCACCGGAAGAACGACCCGGAACAGAGAGCCGCCCCCAGGCAGGCTCTCTAGCTCGAGCGCTCCGCCCAGGGCACGGAGCAGCGCGCTGCACGACGAGAGCCCGAGCGTGCCCGTGGTCGACGCCTCCCGCGCGGCGGCGAAGGGGTCGAGCACCTGGCTCAACGCCTGGGGCGAGAGGCGCGCGCCGGAGTCCGAGAGCTCGACCAGCACGAAGCGCCGGCTCACGTCCACCGACGTGGCGACGACCGTCTGGTTCGCCACCGCCTCGGGCTTCTCGATGGACTTGACGGAGATGACCAGGAGATTCGCGAACACCTGGACCAGCCGCTCGGGGTCTCCCAGCGCGTCGGGCGGGCCGCCGTAGCGCTTGGCGAGCTGGGTGCGGCCGCGGAGCTCCGGCTCGGCCAGGGCCACCGCCACGTCGAGCAGCTCCTCCACGTCGACCGGCGCGAGCACCGGCCGGCCCCGGAACGACACCAGGCGCAGATCGCGCGAGAGGTGGAGCAGCCTCGAGGCGCCGCGCCAGGCGATGGGCAGCAGCTCGTCGATCGCCGCGAGCTGGCGTGACAGCTCGCCCATGGTCGCCTCGTCGGTGCGCTCCTCCAGGCGTTGCCAGCTCGCGCGCAGCCGCTCGAACAGCGCGCCGAACCCCTCGCCCACGCGCTCGAGCGCCTCGGTCACCTCGCGCAGCGGAGCGTCCAGCTCCTGGGCCAGGGCCGCGGCGATCGAGCCCACCGACGCCATGCCCTCGGCGGTCAACAGGCGCGCCCGCATTCGCAACGCCTCGTCCAGAAGCCGCCGCCGATCGAGCGCGAGCTGCACCCGATGCGCGACCGTCACCGGGTCGACCGGCCGGGCAAGCCAGTCGCTGGCGCCGTTCCGCAGCGCGTCGGCGATGCGGGCGGCCGAGGGGTCGGACAGCACCGAGAGCACCTGCGCCCGGGGTTGGGCCGTGCGCAATGCGTGCACCAGCTCGAAGCCGGTCTCGTCGGGCAGGCTGTCGCTGACGAGCGCCAGGGCCAGCTCGCGCTGCTTGATGAGCTCGCGCGCCCGCCTCCCCGTCGCCGCCATGCCGCACGTCACGCCGCAGCCCGACGCGGCATTCGAGAGGAGCTCCCGCACGTTCGGATCGTCCTCGACGACGAGCAGAACGGGCGATTCGTCGCGGCGGCCCGGCGTGACCAGCGGCGGAGAGCTCACGTCCCCACCATGAAACCTCAGTTCTCCTCGCTGCTCACGTTCTTCAGCATGTCGAGCACGGCCTGCGAGGCGCGGTCGAGGTACTTGCCCTTGCGGATGACCAGGCCGATGGGCCGGGTGAACGAGCCCTCGGCGAACTGCTTGGCCACCAGCGTGCCTTCGGACACCTCGTGCTGCACCGTGGGCATGGGCAGCACCGACACGCCGATGCCCAGCTCCACCGCGCGCTTGATGGTCTCGACGTTGTCGATCTCCATCGCCACGTTCAGCTCGAGCCCCTTCTCGCGGAAGAGCTTGTCGATGCCCTTGCGCGTCGGCGCCTCGCGGTCGAACGCGATGAACGGAAGCCCGGCCACGGCGGCCATCGACACCTTGCTCTTCGAGGCCAACGGGTGGCTCGGGGCGCACACGAACGCCAGCCGGTCGTCGCGCCAGGGGTGAATGTCGACCCCCGCCCGGGGCTGCGGGTACGCCACGATGCCGATCTCCGCCGCGCCGAGGATGACGTCGTCGTAGACCTGATCGGACCGCCGGTAGTTGAGCCGCAGGTTCACCTTGGGGTGCGTCTTGAGCAGCGTGCGCTGAATCGACTGCAGCTCGTGCAACCCCACCGAGTAGATGGTCGACACCGTCGTCGTGCCCTGCACCTCGGCCGACTGCTCGCGGATCTCCTGCTCCACCTCGGCGAAGCGGGCAAGAATCTCCTTGCAGCCGCGGAAGAGCCGCTCGCCCGCCGGCGTCGGCGTCACCTGCCGCGCCGAGCGCGAGAGCAGCTTCTGGCCATAGCGGTTCTCCAGCGCCCGGATCTGCTGGCTCACCGCCGACTGGGTGACGTGGTTGAGCTGCGCCGCCCGCGAGAACGAGCCCGTCTCCACCACGTCGCAGAACATCTTCAGGGATTCGAGCTGCATAAGACGCGTTCCGATGTAATTGCTTCGACTATTAGCAGTGATTAACCCGGTTCGCCAGGGCTCGAACCGCGTTGGCCGCAGGCTTTGCAGCCGGCCGCCCGACGGGTCGGCTCGCGAGCACTACGGCAGCGCCAGCACCGCCGCCTCGCTGATTTCGGCCAGTATCTCCAGGAGCCGCTCGCCTTCTGCGGCGGTGGCCGCGGCCGGATCTCCGAAGTACGCCTCGGTGCCGCCGCACTCCTCGAACGTCTTCGCGCCGGCCTTGATTCGCGCCGGGAGATCCACCGCGAGCGGCGCGAGGGAGGTGCGCACCTGCTCGTCGACCAGATGCGGAGCGCACGCCAGCATCAGCGACGTCTCGTAGCGGCCCGCGTGGCTGCCGCCGTGCATGAACTCGTCGCCGAGGCGCCGACCCACCGGCCGCTTGCGGTGATCCGGCACGGCGATGCCCGCGCCCGTCCTGGCCGAGGCGGCCTTCGCTGCCGCGTGCACCAGTTGGAAGTGTGCGGGCTCGAGGTGGTGGTTGATGACGCCGATGCGCAAAAAGCCGTGCGCGGCGATGCCGGCGAGCACCTCCGTCAGGTACGCCTGCGCCGGCTCGGCCGGAACGCTCACCGTCCCGGGGAACTTCGCCGCGAACTCGGTCAGCCCGTAGGCGACCGAGGGGAAGATGAGCGCCGACTCGCCGCGGAACCGGAGCCGCGCTGCCACGCGCCGGCAGACCTCCTCGGCGATGAGCACGTCCACCGAGAGCGGCAGGTGCGGCCCGTGCGCCTCCGTCGAGCCGACCGGAAGCAGCGCCACCGCGTTCGACTCGGCCAGCCGCTTGACCGCCGGCCACGACAGGTGCTGCGCGAACAGGACGCCCGGCATGCCGCGCTCCTTAACATGGGTGGGTGCGTGTCTCACCCGCGGCGCAACTTTCCATTCCCACCCGGCGAGAATCCGGACGGACCCAGGAGACACATCATGCGCGTTGGCTCGCACCGGCGGTACCAGGTCGTGCGTGGCGATTGCCTCTGGAACATCGCTCGGCGGCACGGCGTCTCGCTTCAGGCGCTGATTCGGGCGAACCCGCAGATCGCCAACCCCGATCTCATCTACCCCGGCCAGAAGGTGAACATCCCCGGCGCCCGAGCGGTGGAGGGCGGCACGACGCGGCGCACGGGCCTCGCCGGCCTGTGGGACTGGGCGAAGGACAAGTTCCAGGACGGCGTCGAGGCGGTGGGCCGGGTGGCGGGCCGCATTCGCGAGCGCATCGGCTCGCTGCTCGACATCGCCCGGGCGCAGGTCGGCACGCTGGAGTCGGGCAACAACGCCGGCGCCATCACCAAGTTCACCGGCGGCAAGACCGGCTGGCCCTGGTGCGCGAAGTTCGTCTCGTGGGTGTACCGGCAGGCGGGGTTGCCGCTCCCGGGCGGAGACCAGTGGGCGGTGGCCGGCATCAAGTCCATCATCCGGCGGCTGGGGAACTGGCGCGACAAGTACCACCTCGAGCCGGGCATGGCGGTCACCTTCTCGCGCTGGTCGCACGTGGAGATCATCGCCAAACCGGTGCACCGCAACGGACAGCTCGTCGGCTACATGACCATCGGCGGCAACACCACCATGCCGGGCTCGTCGCGGCAGGGCGTGGCCTACAAGTTCCGCAGCCTCGCCGAGCTCGAGGGCGGCGGCTACCCGGTGCGCACCTAGAGCACCGAACAGGTTGCCGCAGACGACTGCGGCCGCCGATCCTCTCGCTGCGGCGAGCGGCCTCGTCGCTGTGCTCCTCGACGTGCCAGCAGCCTGTGGTGCTCGCTCCCGGGCGCCCCGCCTCGCTTCTCTAGCGGCTCAGCCGAGCAGCGCCGTGAGAGGGCCGAGCAGATCCGCCGGCACCGCCACGACCTGCGTGCCGTCCCGCATGCCCACGTAGCAGAGGCCCGTGCGCCGCAGCCGCGCCAGCCCGCCCGAGGGACGCCGCTCGCCCCAGAAGAAACCGTCGGCGTCGTCGGGGCCCAGCCTCCTCCGCGCCTCCGCGTAGCTCGCCGCGCCGCCCGAACGGATCAGCTCCGCCAGGAAACCCCGATCCTCGTCCTCAAGCGCGAACACCACCTCGCGGAGCAGCTCGGCCGACCGCGGCAGCTTTTCGGCGATGAGCCGCCGCTGCACCACCGTGCGCGAATTGACGGTGAGCTCGACGGCCTCGCCCTCCGGAGGAGGCAGCTCGAGCCCCAGCGTGTAGAAGATCTCACCCACCCACGGCGGAGGGAGAATCGCCAGGCAGGCTTCGAGGTCGGCCCCGGCCGGCAAGGGTTTCGACTCGGCGGCCCGCCGGTGCTGCACCTCGTCGGGCGTGATGGGGTGCTCGACCCCGTCGAAGGTGGGCCTCGGCACCTCGACGCCCAGCGCATTCACTTCCGAGAACGACGGCAGCTCGCCGGCGCGCTGGCGAATCTCCGCGTCGTCGACCTGGGCCGACGCCTCGAGCGCGAGCACCTTCGCCGCGCCCTGGCCGAGCCTGGCGAGGATGGCGGCGCGGGCCTCGATCAGGTTGGCGTACACCTTGGCCAGCTCCTCGGCGTGTGCCGGCACGTCCTCGGCCGGCACCTGCCTGGCCTCGAGCATGCCGAAGTACATCCACACGTTGGCGGCCAGGTGCTCCCACCACTCGAGCTCCTCGGCGGCCTTCGACAGCGGGGCGTCGCCGGTCTGAGCGGCCTCCTCCAGCGCCAGCTCGAAGGCGCGGGCGCGCACGGCCATTTCGCGCACCCGCTCGGAGAGCCAGGCCAGCGGTCTGGGCGGTACGTTCCAGGAGAGCGGCGGCCAGTCCATTCGGGTCAGGCGCGGAGCGCCGACTTGAGCACCTTGCCACGGTCGCTCTTGGGGAGCGAATCGACGAACTGCACCTGCCGCGGCGCCTTGAACGGGGCCAGCGATTCGCGCACGTGGGCCTTGAGCTGTTCCGCCAGCGCCTCGCCCGGCGCGAAGAGGGGGTTCAGCACCACGAAGGCCTTGGGTTTCTCCAGCCCGTCCGCGTCGCAAAAGCCGATGACCGCCGCCTCGCGCACCGCGGGGTGGGCGAGCAGGCAATTCTCCACCTCGAGCGGCGAGAGCCATTTGCCGCCGACCTTCATCATGTCGTCGGTGCGCCCGCAGAAGTAGAAGTAGCCGTCGTCGTCCTGGCGGAACTTGTCGGCCGAGACGCACCAGTCGCCGCGGAAGGTGTGCTTCGACTTCTCGTGCTGCTGCCAGTATTCGAGGGCCATCGAGTCGCCGCGGATCCACAGCGTGCCGATCTCCCCGCGGGGCAGCTCGCGGCCGTCGTCGTCGCAGATCTTCGCCTCGTAGCCCTCGACCACCTTGCCCAATGAGCCCAGCTTCACGTCGCCGATGCGGTTGGTGATGAAGATGTGGAACATCTCGGCCGAGCCGATGCCGTCGAGAATCTCCACGCCGGTCTTCTGCTTCCAGCGGTGGTACAGCTCGGCCGGCAACGCCTCGCCGGCGCTGATGGCCAGCCGCAGCGAGGAGAAATCGACCTCGCCGACTCTGGGGTGGTTGGCCATGGCGTTCAGCGCGGTCGGCACCGCGGTGAGCACCGTCGGCCGGTACCGCGCGATCATCTCGAACAGCTTCTCGGGCGTGCTCTTCTCGCGGAACAGCACCGCGCTGGCGCCCGCGAGCAACGGGAAGAGCAGGTTCGTCCCCAGCGCGTAGCCGAACGCCAGCTTGGGCACGGAGACGCCGACGTCGTCGGGCGAGAAGCCGAGCACCTTCGTCCCGTAGGTGAGCGCGTTGTAGAGAAAATCGTGCTGCTTGTGCACGGCTGCCTTGGGGAAGCCGGTCGAGCCCGAGGTGTACAGCCACACCGCGGGATCGTCCTTGTGCGTCGGAGCGACGTACGGGTCGGGTCGGGCCCGCTCGAGCTCGGCCTCGTACGAGAGGTGACGCCCCGCATCGCCGCCGCTCACCAGCACGTGCTTGACGAACGGGCACTGCGGCAACGCGGCCTCGACCGCCGGCAGCGCCGATGCGTCGACCACCAGCAGCTTCGAGCGGGTGTAGTTCAGGTAATACGCGACGTCCTCCGGCTTCTGCTCGGGGTTGACGGCGCTGACCACTCCGCCCGCCTTGACCGCCGCCAGCCACGCCGAGGCGAATTGCGGCACGTCAGGCAGCATCAAGAGCACGCGCTGCTCGAGCTCGAGAGAAAGGCCGCGGAAGACGGCGGTGGCGCGGTCGGTGGCCTCGGCGAGCTGCCGGTAGGTGACGGTGCCTCCGTCGAAGTGCAGCGCCGGCCGATCGCCGAACCGGTCGAGCTGCCGGTAGAGGAACGCTTCCGCCACGTTGAGCCGCTCGGGCAGGTCGTAGATGTCGTAGGTCATGACTCCCTCCGCACGCGCCAGCGCAGATACACGAAGGTGGCCAGGCCCAACAGGCTCAGCGCCAGGGCGGAGAGCGCCTGATGGCGCGCCAGCTCTTCTGCCGCCTCGAGCTCGAGCGCGCACTCCTGCGGGGAGAGGCCCTGCTCGGCGCACGAGGCGGCGGCGTCTGCCCTGATCGCCACGTAGGCCAGATGGAGCGCGGCGACGAGCATCGCGAACCCGAAGCCGGCGAGCATGGCGTTCGCCAACCGGTCCTGGAGGCGCCTGGACACGTCCGGCGGTATACCATTCCGACCGGCGCGCTCCGGTTCTGGTGGTCTTCGGGCCGGAATTCGTCGAACAATCGGCCCCGCGGGGGGTTGTATTCGATGCGCATCCTGTACGGAGTCGTCGGCGAAGGCATGGGCCACGCGACGCGGTCGCGGGTCGTGCTCGAGGAGCTGGTCAAGGAGCACGACGTGCACATCGTCGTGTCCGGCCGGGCCCAGGAGTACCTGGCGAAGCGGTTCGACAACGTCCACCGCATCTGGGGCCTCACCATCCAGTACGAAGGCAACGCGGTGAAGAAGTGGCAGACGGTGCTGCAGAACTTGAAGGGCGCCGTCACCGGCTGGCCGCAGAACATCCGCAAGTACTTCGAGCTCATCGACGAGTTCCGCCCCGACGCGGTCATCAGCGACTTCGAGAGCTTCAGCTACCTCTTCGCGCGCAACCACTTCCTGCCGGTGATCAGCCTGGACAACATGCAGATCATCAACCGGTGCGCGCACGAGCCCGAGCTGTACGCCGGCTACGAAGACGACTTCGAGATGACCCGGTCGATCGTCAAGACCAAGCTGCCGGGTTGCTTCCACTACGTCGTCACGTCGTTCTTCTTCCCGCGCGTGCACAAGGAGCGCACCACGCTGGTGCCTCCCATTCTCCGGCCGGAGATTCTCTCGGCGAAGCCCGAGCGAACCGAGCACCTGCTCGTCTACCAGACGTCGACCACCCACGTGCAGCTGCCCGAGCTACTCAAGCAGAGCGGGCTGCCCTGCCGCGTCTACGGCCTGCGCCGCGACATCACCGAGGACGTCGTCGACGGAAACCTCACCTACCGGCCCTTCAGCGAAGAGCGCTTCATCGAGGATCTACGCACCGCCCGGGCCGTCGTCGCCGGCGGCGGTTTCACGCTGATGAGCGAGGCCGTCTACCTGCACAAGCCTCTTTTGTCCGTGCCGGTGGAGGGCCAGTTCGAGCAGGTGCTGAACGCGCTCTATCTGCAGAAGCTCGGGTACGGGCTGCACGCGCCGGAGCTCACGATCGAGCGGCTCCACGAGTTCCTCGAGCGCCTCCCGCAGTTGGAAGCGTCGCTCTCCGCGTACCGGCAGGATGGCAACACCGTCGCCCTCTCGGTGCTCAAGGAGCAGCTCGCCCGCGCCTCCACCTACGGCCGGTGGGACGAGATTACGCGCGGTTAGAACCGGACGGCCTCCCTCGCAATCGCCCGGCCCCGGGGTCGTAGGAACCCGACGGACGGAGGCGCTCACGCTCGCCTCCGATCGGTTCGAGGGAGGCTCTTCATGTTCTCGTTCGCGGCGGCGAAGTCGGGGTCGTTGGCGGGGATCTGGGCGATCGCCGCGGGGTATTTGGTCTGCGCCATTCTCTTGATGGTGCAGCTTGAGCGGCCGGCCGAGGCTCGGCCCCGGCCGGTGCAACCGCCGGCAGTCATCTGCGTGCCGGCGCGGTGAGCGCCATTCGGTGGTGCTCACGCCCCCGCGGGCGCGGCGACCTCGTTATTCACCAGCGCCGCCCGGCGCGTGAGCCAGGTGAGCGGCGTGCGCGTGAGCCACGTCTCGCTGGCGCCGCCCTTGACGCGCGCCTTCCCCACTCCGCCCGGGCCGGGCAGCATGCGGTTCGCGGTCGAGGTGATGCGCTGGAACGTGTTGGGCATGAGCGCGGCGAAGCGCACGGCCGACTTGGCGGCGAGGGTGAGCACCAATTCGGGCTTGCCCCGGCGGCACGCCTCGACGATGGCGCGCGCGGCGCGTTTGGCGCTCATCGCCAGGGGCGGCAGCGAGTCGCCGAGCACGAACAGCGCGTACTCGGCGCGGTGCCGGCCCTTGAACTCGGCGTTGACGGGGCTACCGGTGCGCATCAGCCCGGGGCACACCGTCGTCACCCGCACCCCGTCGCGCATCAGCTCGGCGCGGAGCGTCTCCGAGAGCCCGGTGAGCGCGAACTTGCTGGCGCAGTAGGGCGCCAGGTGGGGAACCGCCACCTTCCCGCCGATGGACGAGATGTTGACGATGCGGCCCGTGCGCCGCCGCCGCATCTGGGGCAGCACCGCCATCGTCAGGTACAGCGGCCCGTAGAAGTGCGCGCGCATCGACTCGTCGAAATCCTCGAGCGTCATCTCGGAGACGGGCCCGGCCTGGATGACGCCGGCGTTGTTCACCAGCACGTCGATGGGGCCCAGGGCCGATTCGACTTCGCCCACGAGCCGCTGGGCGGCTTCGCGATCTCCGACGTCGCAGGGAATCGCCAGCGCGGTCGCTCCGTGCCGCTCGAGCTCGGCCTGGGCGCGCGACAGCTCGATTTGGTTTCGCGCGCAGATGGCCACCTTCGCCCCCTCGGCCGAAAACAGCCGCGCCAGCACCAGCCCCAGACCGCGCGAGCCGCCGGTGATGAGCACCACCTTGCCCTTGAAGTCGTAGATCAGCCTCCGCCGCAAGAGGTGGCGTGCCGACATCGTTGCTCCGACGAGAACTGCCAACCTGCCCACGTAGCGCTGCATGTGATCCTCCGTGCGCCGGTCAAACCGGCGAGGTGTAGTGAATGAAAGAGTCATACGTTGAAGGCTTAGCGAG
>FWPU01003860.1_pt1 | contig 36411 bp, 37 predicted proteins | sample 2228361 | NCBI WGS metagenome assembly FWPU01 (sample SAMEA103939777, study PRJEB20133) | metagenome
CTCGAGGTCCCCGCCCTCGACCCCGGGACCTACCACTTCCGGTGCGACGTCCACCCCACCACGATGACCGGGACCATCGAGGTCCGGGCGGGGGCGACGCCCACGGGCGCGGAGCCGGGGACGGAGGCGCCGGCGGCCCCGACGACCGTGCGGGTGTCGGCGCCGCCGGGTGCGGCCGGGACGGGGTTCGCGGAGACCGCGCTCACGGCCCCCGCGGGGCAGCCCTTCACGATCCGGTTCGACAACCAGGACGCCGGCATCCCCCACAACGTCGCGGTCTACCGGGAGGAGGACTTCTCCGGCCCGCCGATCGCGGCCACCCCGGTGGAACCGGGCCCGGTCACGCAGACCCTCGAGGTCCCCGCCCTCGACCCCGGGACCTACCACTTCCGGTGCGACGTCCACCCCACCACGATGACCGGGACCATCGAGGTCGGCTGAGCCCGACCCGGTCCGCCCAGGCCGTCCGCCCAGCGCTCGCCCTCGTCCTCCTGCTCGTGGCCTGCGGCGGGACCGGCTCGGCCCTGTCGGGGATCCGGGAGGTGGAGCGGCCGCTCCCGCCGCTCTCGGGGGAGACCGTCGACGGCGGGAGGCTCGAGCCGGCGGACCTGGCCGGGAAGGTCGTCCTGGTGAACGTGTGGGCGACCTGGTGCGGGCCGTGCCGCCGCGAGCAGCCGATGCTCCAACGCCTGTGGGAGCGCTACCGGGGCCGGGGCGTGGCGTTCGTGGGCATCGACTGGCGGGACGACCGGGCCGCGGCCCGGGACTGGATCCGGGCGTTCGGGGTCACCTACCCGTCGCTCTGGGACCCCTCGGGGTCCTGGGCCGACGACCTCGGCTGGATCGGCGCGCCCACCACCTACCTCGCCGACCGGAGCGGGACCATCCGCTACGTGATCGAGGGCGCCGTGGGCGACCGGTACGCGGTGCAGGAGGAGGACCTGGTGCGGCTCCTCGAGGAGCTCCTGGCGGAAGCCTAGGGCTCGAGCCGGCGGGCGGTCAGGGGATGGGCACGAGGCGGTCCGCCGCCACCGCCGCGAACAGCGCCGCCAGGTAGAGGACGGAGAACCGGAACAGCCCCCAGGCCTCCGCCGCGCCGCCGCCGCGGTACAGGCGGAGCGCCCGGTGCACGAAGGCGCCCCCCAGGACCACCGCCGCGGCCAGGTAGATCTGGCCCATCCGGGCCACCGGGGCGAGGAGGAGGCTCGTCCCGAAGAGCGCCAGGGCGTAGAGGAGGATCTGGCGCCTGGTCTCCCCCTCCCCGCGGGCCACCGGGAGCATCGGGACCCCGGCCGCCGCGTAGTCCCCGGCGAAGCGCATCGCGAGGGCCCAGAAGTGGGGCGGGGTCCAGACGAAGACGATCGCGAACAGCACCCAGGCGGGGAGCGCCACCGTGCCGGTCACCGCCGCCCAGCCCACCAGCGCGGGCACCGCGCCCGCGGCGCCGCCGATCACGATGTTCCGGTCGGTGGTCCGCTTGAGCCACATCGTGTAGACGAAGACGTAGAACGCGATGGCCGCGAGCGCCAGGGCCGCGGCGAGGACGTTCACGGTCGTGGCGAGGAGGAGGAACGACGCGGCCCCCAGCCAGTAGCCGAACCGGAGGGCCTGCTCGGGCGAGAGCTGGTGGGCGGGGAGCGGCCGCCGGCGGGTGCGGCGCATGACCTCGTCGATGTCGCGGTCGAGGTAGCAGTTCACCGCGTTCGCGGCCCCGGCGGCGAGGGCGCCGCCGGCCAGGGTGGCGGCCACGAGCCCGAGCGGGGGCAGGCCGTCCGCGGCGAGGACCATCGCCGGCACGGTGGTGACGAGCAGCAGGAGGACGATCCGGGGCTTCGTGAGCCGGACGTAGGCCGTGGCGCGCTCGCCGAGCGAGGTCCGGGGGCGCGGCTCGGGCTCCGGCTCGCCGGCCGGGGCCGGGCGAGGCGCGAGGCGCCGGGCGAGCACGGCGAGGGCCACCGCCAGGGCCCAGATCGACGCGGAGAGCGCGACGTGGGCGGTCACGGCCGCCGCGGAGAGCCGGGTCCAGACCACGGCGGCCCCCACCGCCACCTGGGCCCCGAGGAGCACGAGCACGAGGGTCGAGAGCGCGACCACCGACCGCCGCCGCCGGGGCATCGCGCGGGCCCGGATCGCGGTCCACAGCGCGAGGAGCACGACCGCGGCGGCCAGCGCCCGGTGGAGGAAGACCGCCGGCGCCTCGCCCCGGAGGACCGGCACGAGGCGGCCGTCCATCAGGGGCCAGTCGAGGAAGACGAGCCCGGAGCCCCGGGCGCGGACGTAGGTCCCCACGAGCAGGAGCGCGAGGACGGCCGCGGCGTTCCAGGCCGCGAGACGGGCGAACCTCCGGTCGACCGGGGGGCCGTCGGCCCGGACCACGCTGTCGGTCGTCGCGGAGACGAGGGCCGCGAGCACCAGCATGGCCAGGGCGAAGTGGGCCGTGACCCACCAGGGGTGGAGGCCGGTCAGGACCACGGCGCCGCCGAGCGCGGCCTGGGCGAGGACCAGGGCGAGCGCGGCGAGGGAGGCGCCGAACACCCGGGGCGACTCGTGCCGGCGCCGCCAGGCCAGGATGGCGAGCGCCGCGACGAGGGGCACCACGAGGTTCACGAGGAACCGGTGCGTGTACTCGATCAGCGCGTGGTACTCGAGCGGGGGCACCCACCGCCCGAAGCACCGTGGCCAGTCCGGGCAGCCGTCGCCCGACCCCGTGGCCCGCACCAGCCCGCCCCACGCGATCAGCGCGGCGGTGGCGGCCGTGGCGGCCAGGGCGAGCTTCTGCACGCGGTTCACCGGAGGGCCCTCGCGGCCCCAACTATAGCCGCCCGGCCCCCGCGGCCGGTGCGCGGCCGAGGGCCGCCCCGCCGGACGGCTCCCGCGCCGCGGGGCGTCCGCGCTCGGCCGCCGTCGCCGGCCCGCGCCCTGCGATACTGCGCTCGATGGCCGCCGCCCGCCCCGAGCCCGCCCAGGGACCCGAGACGATCGCCTCGGTGCGGGCGCGCGTGGACGCGGTGCTCGAGGGGTTCCTCGGGGGAGTGCGGGCCGAGCTCGCCGCGACCGACCCCGGCGCGCCGGTCCTCGTCGACGAGCTCCTCCGGCTGGTGCGGGCCGGCGGGAAGCGCATCCGGCCCGTCCTCTGCTACTGGGGCCACCGCGCGGCGGGCGGGGCGGACGGCGACCCCATCCTGCGCGCCGCCGCCGCCCTCGAGCTCCTCCACACGTTCGCCCTGATCCACGACGACGTCATGGACCGGACGCCCGCCCGGCGGGGGGTGGCCGCCACCCACGTGCGGTTCGCCCGGGAGCACGCCCACCTCCCGGGGGCGGAGCGGCTGGGCGCCTCGCTGGCCGTCCTGGCCGGCGACCTCGCCATGGTCCTCGCCGACCGGCTGCTCGACGCCTCGGGCTTCTCCCCTGCGGCGCTGCTCGAGGCCCGGCGGCGGTACCACCGGATGCGGGCGGAGATGGCCGTCGGCCAGCTCCTCGACCTCACGACGCCCGTGCCGGACCCCGGCGCGGCGCTCCGGATCTCGACCCTCAAGACCGCCGCCTACACGACGTGGGGCCCGCTCGAGGTGGGGGCCGTCCTGGCCGGCGCGCCCGCCGGGGTGCTGGACGCGCTCGAGCGGTTCGCGCGCCCCCTCGGCCAGGCCTTCCAGGTCCGCGACGACCTCGAGGAGGAGGCCCCGGAGCCCGGCGCCAGCGTGCTCCTGGCCCTCGCGCGCGAGGGGGCCCCGGAGGAGGAGCTCGCCGTCCTCGACCGGGCGGCCCGCGACCCCGAGGCGGCGGCCCGCGCCCGGGCGATCGTCGAGGCCCGGGGGGCGCGCGATCGCGCGCGGGCCCTCCTGGGGGACCTGGTGGCGGAGGCCGTCGCGGCGCTCGAGGGCGCGCCCCTCGACCCCGAGGCCCGGGACGCCCTGGGCCGGATCGCCCGGGCCCTGCTCCCGTGACCGACCTCCCGGCGCTCCGGCGGGCCTTCGGCGACCTCCCGGTCGTCCGGGTGGGCACGGTGGGCCCCGAGGGGCCGCACGTGGCGCCCCTGTGGTTCGTGTGGCGCGAGGACGCGGTCTACGTGTCCTGCCGCCGGCCGAGCCGCACGGTCCGGAACGTGGAGCGGGACCCCCGGGTCGCCCTGGTCCTCGACCGCGGCCAGGGCTGGGTGGAGCTCGCCGGGGTCGAGCTCCTCGGCACGGCGGCGGTCCTGGCCCCCGACCACCCGTCGATGCGCGCCCCGATCTCGGCCTGGCACGAGAAGTACCGGGGGCTCCTGGGCGGCGAGGGGTTCGAGCGGTTCGCCGCCGCCGTCCCCGACCTCGCCTTCCTCCGCGTCGAGCCACGCCGGGCGGTGGCCTGGGACCACGCCGCGGGGTGGCGGGCGGTTGTCCTCGCCCCGGGTCGCGCATAGGCTCTTGTGAACCGATTCACGAGTCCGCTAGGATGCTTGTGAAACTTTTCACAAGCTCGGCGGGACCGGGGGTGGGGGTGCCAGCGCTCGAGACCGACGTCCTCGTGGTGGGTGCCGGGCCGGGGGGCTCCGCCGCCGCCTACCACCTGGCGCGGCGGGGGCTCGACGTGGTGCTCCTGGACCGGGCGAGCTTCCCCCGGGAGAAGGTGTGCGGGGACGGCCTGACCCCCCGGGCCGTCCTCGCCCTCCACCGCATGGGCGTGGACACCGGGGACCCCGGCTTCGAGCGGGTCGTGGGCCTCCGGGTCCGCTCCCGCTACGCCGAGATCGAGCTGCCCTGGCCCGAGCTGGAGACCTACCCGCCCTACGGCCTGGTCCGGACCCGGCGGGACTTCGACGAGCTGCTCGTCCGGCGGGCCCGGGCGGCCGGGGCGCGGCTCCTCGAGCGGACCGAGGCCCTCCGCCCGATCGTCGAGGACGGGTGGGTCCGGGGCGCGTGGATCCGCGCCGCGGACGGGGGCGGCCCGGCCGAGGTCCGGGCGCGGTTCGTGGTGGCGGCCGACGGGGCGCCCTCGCGGTTCGCCGCCCGGGCCGGGGTCCGGCGGGACGAGGCCCGGCCCCTGGGCATCGCCGCCCGCCGCTACTTCCGCGCCCCCTTCGATCCGGGGCCCTGGCTCGAGTCCTGGCTGGACCTGTGGGAGGGGGACGCCCTCCTGCCCGGCTACGGCTGGCTGTTCCCCCTCGCCGACGGGACCCTGAACGTGGGCGCGGGGCTGCTCAACACGTTCCGCGGCTTCCGGGACGTCTCCGCCCGGCGCCTGCTCGACGCGTTCGTCCGCCAGCTCCCGCGGTCGTGGGGGATCTCGGAGGAGAGCGCGGTCGGCCCGGTCCGCTCGGGCCCGCTGCCGATGGGGATGAACCGCCGCCCCCTCGCGGTGCCGGGGATGCTCGTGGTGGGCGACGCCGGGGGCATCGTGAACCCGTTCAACGGGGAGGGGATCGCCTACGCGATGGAGTCGGCCGAGGTCGCGGCCGAGCTCCTCGGCGAGGCCGTCCTCCGCGGGCGGCCGGCGGTCGCGCACATGTACCCGACCGTGCTCCGGGAGCGCTACGGCCGGTACTTCGCGATGGGGCGCGGGTTCGTGCGGGCCATCGGCAACCCGGCGGTCATGCGGACCGCGACGCGGTACGGTCTCCCCCGGCCCGTCGTGATGCGGTTCGCGATGCGGGTCCTGGCGAACCTCACCGACGGGCGGGACGGGGACGCGAGCGACAAGCTGATGTGGGCCCTGGAACGGCTGGCGAGGGCGGCGTGAGGCGGGGGTCCCGGGCGTGCTGAGGGCGTACCTCCCGATCGCGGTCCTGGCCGCGCTGGCGCTGGTCTTCGCCGTGGCCTCGCTGGCGGCCTCGGCGCTCCTCCGACCGTCCCGGCCGACCCGCACGAAGCTCGAGCCCTACGAGTGCGGGATCGAGCCGATCAGGCTTCCCAAGGGCGAGCGGTACTCGGTGAAGTTCTACGTCGTCGCGATGCTCTTCATCGTGTTCGACGTCGAGATCATCTTCCTGTTCCCGTGGGCCGTCGCGTTCCGCGAGCTCGGCCTGTTCGGCCTGGTCGAGATGGCGGTCTTCATCGCCCTGGTCTTCGTGGCCTACGTGTACGTGTGGCGGACGGGCGGGTTCGAGTGGGAGCGGCCGGCCGGGAGGGCGGGCGGGACCGGGGCGGTCCAGGACGCCCTGGGGCGGGAGGCCGGGGTGCGGGAGCGGGCCGGCGCGGGGGTGGCCGGTGCCCGTTGAGCGGCTCCCCGGCGTGCAGCTCGGCGGCGGCGGGGGCGCGCCGCCGGCCCCGGCGGCCGAGGTCGAGGAGGAGATGCGCCGGGGCATCCTGCTCACCACGCTCGACCGCGCCGTCTCCTGGGCCCGGAAGCAGTCGATGTGGCCGGCCACCTTCGGCCTCGCGTGCTGCGCGATCGAGATGATGGCCACCGGGGCCGGGGACTACGACCTCGCCCGGTGGGGCATGGAGCTCTTCCGCGCCTCGCCCCGGCAGGCGGACCTCATGATCGTCGCGGGACGGGTCTCCCAGAAGATGGCGCCGGTCCTCCGCCGGATCTACGACCAGATGCCCGAGCCCAAGTGGGTGATCTCGATGGGGGTCTGCGCCTCGGCCGGGGGGATGTTCACGAACTACGCGATCGTCCAGGGGGTGGACACGATCGTGCCGGTCGACGTGTACGTGCCGGGGTGCCCGCCCCGGCCCGAGATGTTGATGTACGGGATCCTCCGGCTCCAGGAGAAGGTCCGGAAGGAGGGCCACGTCCGGTGAGCCCGCGGGAGCTCGCCCGCCGCCTGCGGGAGCGGTTCCCGGACACGCTCCTGGCCCGGGGGGAGGTCACGGTCGTCGTGGACCGGGGCGAGCTCCTCGCCGCGCTCGCCGCGCTCCGGGACGACCCCGACCTCTCGCTCCGGTTCCTCTCGAGCGTGACCGCGACGGACCACCCGGGGTCCGAGCCGCGGTTCTGGGTCGCCTACGAGCTGCGGTCGCTCGAGCACCGCCACCGGCTCCGGGTCAAGGTGGGGCTCCCCGGCGACGACCCGAGGGTCCCCTCGGCGGTCCCGCTGTTCCCCACGGCCGACTGGCACGAGCGCGAGACCTACGACTTCTTCGGGATCGTCTTCGAGGGACACCCGAACCTCGCCAGGATCCTCCTGCCCGACGGGTGGGAGGGGCACCCGCTGCGGAAGGACGAGCCCCTGGGCGGGGTCGACACCCGCTACAAGGGCGCGTTCGTCCCGCCCGTCGACGAACGGATCCCGTGATGGAGCGGGGCGCGCGCTCCGGCGAGCTCCGCGGGGAGACCATGGTGATCAACATGGGGCCGCAGCACCCCTCGACGCACGGGGTGCTCCGCCTCGTCCTCGAGCTGGACGGGGAGTACGTGGTGTCGGCACGCCCGGTGATCGGCTACCTCCACACCGGGATCGAGAAGAACTGCGAGTACCGGACGTGGCACCAGGGCGTCACGTACGTCACCCGCGCCGACTACCTGTCTCCGTTCTTCAACGAGCTGGCCTACTGCCTGGCGGTCGAGCGGCTCCTGGGGATCGAGGCCCCGCCCCGGGCCCAGGTCCTCCGGGTGCTGTTCTGCGAGCTGAACCGGATCGCGTCCCACCTCGTGTGGCTCGCGACCAGCGGGATGGAGCTCGGGGCCATCTCGGTGATGCTCTACGGGTTCCGGGAGCGCGAGCTGATCCTCGACATCTTCGAGATGGCCACCGGCCTGCGGATGAACCACGCCTACATCCGCCCGGGCGGGGTGATCATGGACCTCCCCGAGGGGGCCGAGGAGCGGATCCGCGACTTCCTCCGGGTGATGCCGGGACGGATCCGGGAGTACGAGGACCTCCTCTCCGAGAACCCGATCTGGGTGGAGCGGAACCGGGGCGTGGGGATCCTCCGGGCGGAGGACGCCCTCGCCCTCGGGGTCACCGGCCCGATGCTGCGGGCCGCCGGCGTCCCCGCCGACGTCCGTCGGGACGAGCCGTACTGCGGGTACGAGACCTACGACTTCGAGGTCCCGGTCCGGGACGAGGCGGACTGCTACGCGCGCTACGAGGTCCGGATGGAGGAGATGCGCCAGTCGCTCCGGATCGTCCACCAGTGCCTGGAGCGCCTCGAGCCCGGCCCGGTGATGGTCGAGGACCCCAAGGTCCGCTGGCCGGCCCGGCTCGAGGTGGGCCCCGACGGGATCGGGAACTCCGAGGGGTACGTGAAGCACATCATGGAGGAGTCGATGGAGGCCCTGATCCACCACTTCAAGATGGTGACCCAGGGCATCTCGGTGCCGGCGGGGGAGGTGTACCAGGCCGTGGAGTCCCCCCGCGGCGAGCTCGGCTACTACGTGGTGTCCGCGGGCGAGCACCGTCCGTACCGGGTGCGGATCCGCGACCCCTCGTTCGTGAACCTCCAGGCCATCCCCAAGCTCCTCGAGGGCTACCTGGTCGCCGACGCGATCGCCTGCATCGCCTCCCTCGATCCCGTGATGGGAGGGGTGGACCGCTGATGGCTGTGCTCGACGGCGAGCTGCGGGACCTGGCCGGTTCGATCGTGGCCCGCTACCCGGAGGGACGCGGCCGGTCGGCCATCCTCCCCCTCCTCTACCTGGTCCAGGCCGTGGAGGGGAGGGTCACCCGGGAGGGGATGCGGGAGGTCGCGGCCATCCTCGGGCTCACCACCGCCGAGGTCGAGGCGGTGGCGAGCTTCTACACGATGCTCCGGCTCCGGCCGACGGGGCGGCACGTGGTCTCGGTCTGCACGAACCTCGCGTGCGCGCTCCGCGGAGCCGCGGAGGTCTACGAGGCGGCGCACCGGGCGTTCGGGATGCGCCACGGCCAGGAGGTCTCCGACGACGGCCTCGTGACGCTCCACGAGGAGGAGTGCCTGGGGGCCTGCGACGCGGCCCCCGTGGTGCAGATCGACTTCGCGAACCACGACCGGGTCACGCCGGAGCGGATGGCCGAGCTGGCCGAGGCGCTCCGGCGGGGCGAGGTGCCGCCGCCCTCCCGCGGCACGGCCCCCCGGGACTTCCGCCACGCGTCGTGGATCCTGGCGGGGCTCCCCGGGGAGCCGCCGCCCCGGGAGGGGGCGCCGGCCGGGGAGGCGGCGACCGGGGGGGTGGCCCGGTGAACGAGCGCGTGATCACCGCCCGGTGGGGGGAGCCCGACACCGTGTGGATCGACCGCTACCTCGAGACCGGCGGCTACCGGGGGCTGCGCACGGCGCTCTCGATGACGCCGGCCGAGGTGATCGACGAGGTGAAGGCGTCCGGGCTCCGGGGCCGGGGCGGGGCCGGGTTCCCCACCGGCGTGAAGTGGTCGTTCGTGCCCCAGGACACGGGGAAGCCCACCTACGTCGTCGTGAACTTCGACGAGTCCGAGCCGGGGACGTTCAACAACCGGGAGCTCGTCGAGCGGGACCCGCACCAGCTGATCGAGGGGGCGGTGATCGCCGCCTACGCGATCCAGAGCCACCTGATCGTCGTCTACTGCCGCGGCGAGTTCCTCTGGCCCGGGACGGTGCTCTCGCGGGCGGTGGCGGAGGCCTACGACCGGGGGTTCCTGGGGGCCGACGTCGCGGGGAGCGGCTACCGGGTGGACCTCGTGATCCACCGGGGGGCGGGGGCCTACATCTGCGGGGAGGAGACCGCGCTCCTCGAGTCGGTCGAGGGCCGGCGGGGCCAGCCGAGGCTCCGGCCGCCGTTCCCCGCGATCGAGGGGCTCTACCGGTCGCCGACCGTGATCAACAACGTCGAGACCCTGTGCAACGTGCCGCACATCATCGAGCGGGGCGCGTCGTGGTTCACCTCCATCGGGACCGAGAAGTCCCCCGGGACCAAGGTCTTCTCGGTCTCGGGGAAGGTCGAGCGCCCCGGGAACTACGAGCTGCCGATGGGGACGCCGCTCCGGGTCCTCCTCGAGGAGCACGCCGGCGGGGTCCTGGACGGCAAGCGGCTCAAGGCCTGGACCCCGGGGGGCTCCTCCACCCCGTTCCTCACGGAGGCCCACGCGGACGTGGGGCTCGACTTCGAGTCGATCCAGGCCGCCGGTTCCCTGCTCGGGACCGGCGCCGTGATCGTGCTCGACGAGCGGGACTGCATGGTCGGCGCGGCCCACCGGCTCCTCCGCTTCTACCAGCACGAGTCGTGCGGGAAGTGCACCCCGTGCCGGGAGGGGACGTGGTGGGCATCGCGGGTCCTGGGCCGGATCGAGGCCGGCCTCGGCCGCCCCGAGGACCTGGGGCTCCTCGCCGACCTGGCCGACGACATGCTGTTCCGCGGCTTCTGCGCCCTCGTGGACGGGGCCGTCTCGCCCCTCGCCTCCTCCCTCCGCCACTTCCGCGAGGAGTACGAGGACCACGTCCGGCAGCGGCGCTGCCCGTTCACCGGGCGGGAGCCCGCCGCCCCGCCCCCCGAGGCCGGGCCGGTCGAGGAGGCGCCGGCCCGCGGGGAGGGGGAGGCGCCGTCGGTCCCGCTCTCGGAGGTCCTGGGATGAGCGAGCGCCCGACGGAGCTCGTCACGCTCACGATCGACGGCAAGGAGATCACGGTCCCCGCCGGGACCCTGGTCATCCGCGCCGCCGAGCAGCTCGGGATCGAGATCCCCCGGTTCTGCGAGCACCCGTTCCTCGACCCCGCGGGGGCCTGTCGGCAGTGCTACGTCGAGATCGAGGGCCAGCGGAAGCTGTTCACCGCCTGCACGACCCCGGTGGCGCCGGGGATGGCGGTGAAGACCCAGCACACGAGCGAGCTCGCCCGCCGGGGCCAGGTGGCGAACCTCGAGTTCCTCCTGATCAACCACCCGCTGGACTGCCCGATCTGCGACCGGGGCGGGGAGTGCCCCCTCCAGGACCAGGCGCTCGCCTTCGGGCCGGGCGAGAGCCGGTTCGTCGAGGCCAAGCGGACGTTCCCCAAGCCCGTCCCGCTCTCCCCGCTCGTGGCCCTGGACCGGGAGCGCTGCGTGCTGTGCACGCGGTGCACGCGCTTCTGCGACGAGATCTCGGGCGACCGCTTCATCGAGATGTTCGCCCGGGGGGCGGGGCAGAACGTGGCGATCGCGGCCGGGGAGGACTTCCGCTCGCCCTTCAGCGGCAACACGATCCAGATCTGCCCGGTCGGGGCCCTCACCGCGACCACCTACCGGTTCGTGGCCCGCCCCTTCGACCTCACGAGCGCCGACACCGTCTGCCCGCACTGCTCGGCGGGGTGCAACCTCAAGGTCGACCTCCGCCGGGGGACGGTGGTCCGGCAGCTCGCCCGCGACAACGTCCTCGTCAACGACGCCTGGGCCTGCGACAAGGGCCGGTTCGCGTTCCGCTGGCCGGACGCCCGGGACCGGGTCACGACGCCGCTCCTCCGCGAGCGCGGGCTCGAGCCGGTCTCGTTCGCGGAGGCCTTCGACCGGATCGCGCGGTGGACCGAGGGCCGGCGGGTCGGGGTCCTCGCCGGGGGCCGGCTCACCGACGAGGACGCGTACGCCCTGTCGAAGCTGGCCCGGACGGTGTTCCGGACCAACGACCTCGACCACCGGCGGGAGGACGGCGGGGCCGCGGAGGTCGTGGCCGCCGCCGCGCCCCTCGCCGTGACCTACCGCGACGTGGAGCGGGCCCGCGCGATCCTCGTGGTCGGCCTCGACGCCGAGCAGGAGGTGCCGATCCTCCACCTCCGGATCCGCAAGGCCGTCCGGAAGGGCGGGGCCCGCGTCTTCGTCCTCCACCCCCGCCGGACCCGCCTCTGGGACGTGGGCGAGCACCTCCTCTGCCTCCCGGGGGAGGAGGCGTGGCTGCTCGACCGCCTCGACGACGAGGAGCGGACGGCCGGGCTGGCCACCGCGCTCCGGGAGGCCGGGCCGGAGGCGGTGGTCCTGGCCGGGGCCCGCCTGGGCACGGCGGGCGCCGAGGCCGCGCTGCGCCTCGCCCGCCGGACCGGGGCCCGCTTCGCCTACGTCCAGCGGCGGGCCGGGGACCGGGGGGCGCTCCGCGCCGGCGTCCACCCGCGGCTCCTCCCCGGCGGCCGCCGGGTGGCGGAGCCCGCCGAGCGCGCCGAGGTCGAGGCGGCCTGGGGCCCGGTCCCGCCCGAGCCCGGGCGCGACTGGCGCGGGATCCTCGAGGCCGCCGCCCGGCGCGAGCTCGACGTCCTGTTCCTCGTGGGCGTCGACCCTCTGCGGGACCTCCCCGACGCCGCCCTGGCCCGGCGGGCCCTGGGGAACGCCAGGGTCAGGGTCCTCGTGGACCCGCGGCTGGACCCCGAGCTCGAGCCCTTCGTCGACTGCGTGCTGCCGGCCGCCCCGTTCGTGGAGAAGGACGGCCACCTCACCGACTGGGAGGGGCGCGCCCAGCGCGTGCGGCCGGCCCGGGAACCGCTCGGCCTGGCCCGGCCGGACTGGGAGATCTTCGCCGGGCTCGCGGCGGCCTGCGGCGGCGACCTCGGGTTCGACGCGCTCGAGGAGCTCCGGGAGGAGGCCGGCCCGCTGCTCGCGCCCCGGGAGGCCCCGGAGCCGCCGCCCGAGGCGCCGGCCCCGGCCCGCCCGGAGCCCGGCGACGGCCTGCTGCTCTTCACCTACCCGCTGCTCGTGGACGAGGGGAGGCTCCTCGCCGACGCCCCGGAGCTCGCGGCGGCGCTCGCCGAGGAGGCCTTCGTCGAGGTCCACCCGGCCGACGCGGCCCGCCTGGGCCTCGAGGACGGGGGCCGGGCCGTGGTGGCGACCGCCGCGGGCCGGGCCGAGCTGCCGGTCCGGGTGACGCCGCACGTGGCCCGGGGCGCGGCCTTCGTGCCGTTCAACTCCCGGGGGCTCCGGGCGAGCGCGCTCCTGTCCGGGGACCTCCGGGCCCCCGCGACGATCGAGCCGGCGGGGGCGCCGCGGGCCGCGGCGCCGGTCGGGGGAGGCGGGGGCTGATGGACCTCCTGGACTGGGCCCTGCTCGTGCTCCGGGTGGTCGTGGTGTTCTTCGCGCTGCTCCTGGCCGTGATGTTCCTGATCTGGGTGGAGCGGAAGGTCGTCGCCGACATGCAGACCCGGATGGGGCCGATGCGGGCCGGCCCGCGGGGCGTGCTGATCACGCTCGCCGACGGGATCAAGCTGTTCTTCAAGGAGGGGATCACGCCCCTCCAGGCCGACCGGGTCGTCTACCAGCTCGCCCCGATCGTCGCGATGCTCCCGGCGTTCCTCGCGTTCGCCGTGGTGCCGTTCGGCACGGGCGTCACGCTGTTCGGCCGGCGGGTCCCGTTCCAGATCGCCGACCTCGACGTCGGGATCCTCTGGGTCCTCGCGATGGGCTCGATGGCCGTCTACGCGGTGGTGCTGTCGGGCTGGGCCAGCGGGTCGAACTACCCGCTGCTCGGCGGGGTCCGGTCCACGGCCCAGATGATCTCCTACGAGGTCGGGATGGGGCTCGCCCTCGTCGCGGTCCTCCTGTACTCGGGGTCGCTGCGGATGTCCGAGATCGTGGAGGCTCAGGCCCGCGTGTGGAACGTGGTGCCGCAGTTCCCCGCGTTCCTCGCGTACCTCGTGGCCGGCCTGGCCGAGACGAACCGGCCGCCGTTCGACCTCCCCGAGGCCGAGTCCGAGCTCGTGGCCGGGTTCCACACCGAGTACTCGGGGATCAAGTTCGCGATGTTCTTCCTCGGCGAGTACCTGAACACGATCACGGTTGCGGCCGTCGCCACCACGCTCTTCCTGGGGGGCTGGCGGGGCCCGGCCCCCGACGTCCTGCCGTGGCTGTGGCCGCTCCTGTGGTTCTCGGCGAAGGTGTTCGCCGTCGTCTACCTCTACGTGTGGGTCCGCGCCACGCTCCCGAGGATCCGCTACGACCGGCTGATGGCCTTCGGGTGGAAGGTGCTGCTCCCGTTCGGCCTGGTCTGGGTCCTCGCCACCGCCGCCGTGGTGGCCCTGCCCGAGGTCTACGGCCGGCGGGCGGTGGTCACGGGGGCGGCCGCGCTCGTCGGGGCGCTCGTGCTGGTGTCGCTCCTGTGGCCGGCGTCCGGCCGCGAGCGGCGGGAGGTGCGGACGTGAGCGCCCGGCCGCCCCGGGGGCCGGCGGACGCCGCCCGGGCCATCCTCAAGGGGATGGGGGTGGTCCTCCGCCAGGTCTTCCGGCCGGACGTCACCGAGGAGTACCCGCGGGTGGTCGTGCCGCCCCCGCCCCGCTCGCACATCGGCCGCCACCGCCTGAACCGTCATCCCGACGGGCTCGAGAAGTGCATCGGGTGCGAGCTCTGCGCCTACGCCTGCCCGGCCGACGCGATCTGGGTGGTGGGGGCGGAGAACGACCCCGAGCGGCCGGTCTCGCCGGGCGAGCGGTACGCGAGGGAGTACCAGATCAACTACCTGCGCTGCATCATGTGCGGCCTCTGCGTCGAGGCCTGCCCCACGCGCGCCCTCACGCTCACGAGCTACTACGAGATGAGCTTCCTCACGCGGGAGGACGCCATCCTCACCAAGGAGCAGCTCCTCGAGCCGCCGCCGCCCCTCGGGACCACGCCCGGCACCGAGGAGGGGCTGTGAGGGGCCCGGCGCCCACGGGAGGGGGTCGGTAGGTGGCCGACCTCGTGGTGTTCTGGGTGTTCGCGCCGATCTCGGTGGGCTCGGCGGTGGCGATGCTCGTCCAGCGGAACGCGGTCCACGCCGCCCTGTTCCTGGTCGTGAACCTGTTCACGCTGGCCGTCTTCTACCTCGTGCTCGGCGCGCCCTTCCTGTTCGCGGTCCAGATCATCGTCTACGCGGGCGCCATCGTGGTCCTGTTCCTGTTCGTGATCATGCTGCTCGGGGTGGATCGCCGCGAGTCGCTCGCCGAGCGGCTGCGCGGGCAGCGGGCCCTGGCCGTCCTGCTCGGGGTGGGGCTGGTGGCCGAGGTGGCGGCGGCCGTGCGGGCCGGGGTCGGGTTCTCGGCCCGGTTCCCGGGCGGGTTCGGGGCCGCGAACCGCGGGGGGAACGCGCGGGCCCTGGCCCGGGTGCTGTTCAGCGACTACTTCTTCCCGTTCGAGGTCACCTCGGTGCTCCTGATCGTGGCGGCGGTGGCGGCGATGGTGCTCGCGGTGCGCCGGGCCCGCCCCGTCCCCGCCGAGCCCGGGGCGGGGGAGGCCGAGCGGGCGGAGGTGCGGCCGTGAGGACCCCGGTCGCCCACTTCCTCGTGCTCTCGGCCGTCCTCTTCGCCCTGGGCACCGTGGGCGTGCTGGTCCGGCGGAACGCGCTCGTGATCTTCATGGCCGTCGAGCTCCAGCTGAACGCGGTGAACCTCGCCCTGGTCGCCTTCTCGCGGATGCACCGGGACCTGGTCGGGCAGGTCCTCGCGTTCTTCTCGATGGTCGTGGCGGCGGCCGAGGTGGTCGTGGGCCTCGCGATCATCGTGGCCGTGTTCCGGCTGCGCCGGAGCGCCGACGTGGACGAGGTGAGCGTCCTCCGGGGGTGAGGGTGGCGGACGTCGTCTGGCTCGTGCCCGCGCTGCCCCTGGCCGGGGCCGCGGTGAACCTCTTCGCCGGGCGGCGGCTGGGGCGGGCCGCGGGCTGGCTGGCCTCGGCCGTCGTGGCCGCCTCCTTCGTCGTGGCCCTGGGCGTCCTCCGCGACCTCCTCGCGCTCCCCGCCGAGGAGCGGCTCCGCGTGGTCCGGGCCCTCGAGTGGTTCCGGGTCGGCGGCCTGCGGGTCGTGGCCGACCTGCGCGTGGACCCGCTGTCGGCCACGATGATCCTGGTCGTGACCGGCGTCGGCGCCCTGATCCACGTCTACGCGATCGGGTACATGGCGGGCGACCCGCGGTTCGGCCGGTTCTTCTCCTACCTGAACCTGTTCGTGTTCTTCATGCTCACCCTGGTCCTCGCGGACGACTTCGTCCTGCTCTACCTGGGGTGGGAGGGGGTCGGGCTGTGCTCGTACCTCCTGATCGGGTTCTGGCACGAGCGCCCCGCCGCGGCCCGGGCTGCCGTGAAGGCCTTCGTCACCACCCGGATCGGCGACACCGCGATGCTCGTGGGGCTCGCGCTCGTGTTCCTCCGCTTCGGGACGTTCGACTTCGGCACGGTGCTCGGGGGCGGCCCGGCCTACGCCGACCTGGCCGCGCGGCCCTCGGAGGCGACCGCGATCGCCCTCCTCCTGTTCGCCGGCGCGGTGGGCAAGTCGGCCCAGCTGCCGCTGCACGTGTGGCTCCCCGACGCCATGGAGGGGCCGACGCCGGTCTCGGCGCTGATCCACGCCGCCACGATGGTGACGGCCGGGGTCTACCTCGTGGTGCGGGCCCACGTCCTGTTCGAGGCGAGCGCGGTGGCCCTGCCGGTGGTCCTGGTGGTGGGGCTCGCCACCGCGCTGTACGCGGCCACCGCGGCCCTGGCCCAGGACGACATCAAGCGGGTGCTCGCGTACTCCACGATCAGCCAGCTCGGGTTCATGTTCCTCGCGGCGGGGATGCGGGCCTACGCGCTCGCGATCCTGCTGCTCGTGGCGCACGCGTTCTACAAGGCCCTCCTGTTCCTGTCGGCGGGCTCGGTGATGCACGGGCTCCACGACGAGACCGACCTCCGCCGGATGGGCGGGCTGGCGCGGGCCATGCCGGTCACCGCGGCGGCCTGCACGGTCGGGGCCCTCGCGCTCGCGGGGGTGCCGCCGCTCTCCGGGTTCTTCGCCAAGGACCACATCCTCGCGTTCGCGAGCGGGAGCGGCCGGGCGGCGGTCTGGGCCCTGGGGACCGTGGGGGCCTTCCTCTCGGCCTCCTACGTCTCGCGGCTCCTGTTCCTGGCCTTCTTCTCGCCGCCGCGGGGGGAGGGCCGGGCGCACGAGTCCCCGCCGGTGATGGCCGTCCCGCTCGCGGTCCTGGCGGCCGGGGCGGCCGCCGGGGGGCTCCTCGGGCTCTCCGCGGAGGGCGGGGTTCTCCCCCGGTTCCTGGAGCCGGCCCTCGGGGCGGTGGAGGTCGGGCACGCCGGGCCACCGGAGGGCGTCCTGGTCGCGGTCTCGGTCGCCGTGGCCCTGGCGGGGGTCGCCACGGCCTGGTGGCTGTACGGGTCGGGGCGGGTGGACTGGCTCGCGGTCCGGGCCGCCCTCGGCTCCGTGCACCGGTTCCTGGCCCGCGGCTGGATGGTGGACGACGCGTACGCGCGGCTCGTCGAGATCCCGGGCAAGGGCGCGACCGCGGCCCTCGCGACGTTCGACGCCGAGGTCGTGGACGGCGCCGTGAACGGGGTCGGGGCCGCCTTCCGGGCCCTCGCGGCGTGGGGGCGGCGGATCCAGACCGGGTTCGTGCGGAACTACGCGCTCGGCTTCCTCGCCGGGGCGGTCCTGATCCTCGTCTACCTGGGGCTCCGGCTGTGACGCGCTGGCTCTCGCTCGTGACGTTCCTGCCCCTCGCCGGGGCGGCGCTGCTCCTGGCCTGGCCGCGGGCGAGCGACCGGGCGGCGCGGTGGGTGGCCCTCGGGGTCTCGCTCGCGACGTTCGCCGCCTCGCTCGGCGCGTGGGCGGCGTTCGAGCCGGGGCGGGCCGGGTTCCAGCTGGTCGAGGAGGCCGACTGGGTGCGCTCGCTCGGGGTCCGCTACGCGGTCGGCGTGGACGGGATCTCGCTCGTGATGGTGCTGCTCACGACGTTCCTGATGCCGGTGGCGCTCCTCGCCTCCTGGACGATCGAGCAGCGGGTGCGGCTGTTCATGGCGACGATGCTCTTCCTCGAGACCGCCATGGTGGGGACCTTCGTGGCCCTCGACCTCCTCCTGTTCTTCCTGTTCTTCGAGGGCCTGCTGTTCCCGATGTACCTGGTCATCGGGGCCTGGGGCGGGGAGCGGCGGATCTACGCGGCCGTGAAGTTCTTCCTGTACACGATGGCGGGCTCGGCGCTCCTCCTGGTCGCGATCCTGTTCCTGTACCTGCGGGCCCAGGCCGAGCTGGGACAGGGGACGTTCGACCTCCGCCGGCTCCTCGGGCTGCCGCTCCCCGTCGGGACCGCGCGCTGGCTGTTCCTCGCGTTCTTCGTCGCGTTCGCGGTGAAGGTGCCGCTGTTCCCGCTCCACACGTGGCTCCCCGACGCCCACACCGAGGCGCCCACCGCCGGGTCCGTGCTCCTCGCGGCGATCCTGCTGAAGGTGGGCGCGTACGGCCTCCTGCGGTTCAACCTCGCGCTGTTCCCCGAGGCCTCGCGGGCCTTCGCCGACGCGATCTCCTGGCTCGCGCTCGTGGGGATCGTGTACGGGGCGATCGTGGCGATGATGCAGCGCGACCTCAAACGGCTCGTCGCCTACTCCTCGGTCTCGCACCTCGGCTTCGTGGTCCTCGGCACGTTCGCCTTCCAGGAGCAGGCGATCGCGGGCGGGGTGCTCCAGATGGTGAACCACGGGCTCTCCACGGGCGGGCTGTTCCTCCTCGTGGGGATGGTCTACGAGCGGACCCACACCCGGGAGCTCGAGCGGATGGGCGGCCTGGCCTCCCGGATGCCCTGGCTCCTCGGGTGCTTCCTGTTCGTCGCGCTCTCCTCGCTCGGGCTCCCGGGCCTCAACAACTTCGTCGGGGAGTTCCTGGTGATCGTGGGGACCTTCTCGGCGAACCGGCTGTTCGGGGCGCTCGCGGCCACCGGGGTGGTGCTGGCGGCGATCTACCTCCTGTGGAGCTACCGGCGGATGGCCCACGGCCCGCTCCCCGAGGAGCACGCCGGCCACCCCGACCTCTCGCTCCGCGAGGCCCTCGTCCTCGCGCCCGTCCTGGCCGCGATCCTGTGGCTGGGGGTCTCGCCGGGCACCGTCCTGGAACGGGTGACGCCCGCGACCGACGCGGCGCTCGTGCGGGTCGCCGCCGGCGGCGCCCACGCCGCGGTCCTCGCCGCGCCCGGGGAGGGACCCTGAGGTGCTGGCCCAGGCCGTGCCGACGCCGGAGCTCGACCTCCTGCCGATCGGGCCGGAGATCGTGCTGGTGGTGGCGGCGGCCGCCGCGCTCCTCCTCGACGCCGCGCGGCCGTCGCGCTCGCGGCGGACGCTGCTCGGGATCACGCTCGCCGGCCTGGCCGGCGCGGCCGCGGCGTCGCTCGCGCTGTGGGACCGGGAGGGCCCGGCCACGGTCCTCGGCGACATGGTGGCGGCCGACCGGTTCGCGGTCGCCGCCCGCCTGCTCCTGTTGGCGGTCGCGGCCCTCGGGGCCCTCTACGCCACCCACTACTTCGAGCGGTTGGGCGAGGACCCGGGGGAGCTCTACGCGTTGCTGCTGTTCGCCACCTCGGGGATGACGCTGATCGCCGCCGCCTCGAACCTCCTCGTCACGTTCCTCGCCCTCGAGGTGCTGTCGCTCTCCCTGTACGTCCTCACCGGCCTCACGTTCCGGCTGTCGGCGGCCGAGGCCGCGATGAAGTACTTCCTCCTGGGCGCGTTCTCCTCGGCCTTCTTCCTCTACGGCGTGGCCTTCGCCTACGGGGCCTCGGGGACCACCTCGATCGGCGGGCTGGCCCGGGCCCTGGCCGGCCGGACCGGTTCCCCCGGCCTCGCGCTCGCCGCCGCCGCCTTCCTCGCCGTGGGGTTCGGCTTCAAGGCGTCGGCGGTCCCGTTCCACATGTGGACGCCCGACGTGTACCAGGGCGCCCCCACCCCGATCACGGGCTTCATGTCCGCGGCCACCAAGGTCGCCGCGTTCGCCGCGCTGATCCGGGCCTTCGACGTCGGCCTGGCCCCGCTGGCCTGGGACTGGACGCCGGTGGTGTGGGCCCTGGCCGCCGCGTCCGTGGTGCTGGGGAGCGTGGTGGCGATCGCCCAGAGCGACGTCAAGCGGATGCTCGCGTACTCGAGCATCGCCCACGCCGGGTTCGTCCTGACCGGCCTCGTGGCCCCCGACCAGGTGGGGATCCGGTCGGCCCTGTTCTACCTGGTGGCGTACGCGGCGATGATCCTGGGCGCGTTCGGGGTCGTGATGCTCGTGTCGGGCCGGGGCGAGGAGCGGACCGACCTCGGGGCGTACGCGGGGCTCGCGCGGCGGAGCCCGCTGCTCGCGGGGCTCATGTCGGTGTTCCTCCTCTCGCTCGCGGGGATCCCCCCGACCGCCGGGTTCGTGGCGAAGGTCGGGGTGTTCCTGGCGGCGGTCCGGGCCGGGGAGTGGGAGCTCGCGGCGGTCGGCGTCCTGGCCTCCGTGGTGGCGGCCTCCTTCTACCTGCGGGTGATCGTGCTCATGTACATGCGGGAGCCGGAGGGCGGGTGGGAGCCGGACCCGACGCCCTGGCCGCGGGCGGCGGTCGCGGTCCCGGCCCTGGTCACGCTGGTGCTGGGGGTGTTCCCCCAGCTCGTGCTGGGGCTCCTCGAGCGGGCGGCGGTGCTCCGGTGGTGAGGCGGCGGTTGGAACCGGGACCCCCTCGGCCGGTAGGCTGGTGGCCGGCATGAGCCGCCGCGTGATCCCGGGGCTCGAGGCGCCCGACGCCCGGCTGGAGGCGGAGATCCGGGCCCGCCTCGACCAGGTGGAGGAGGCCCTCGAGAAGGCGGTCCGGGCCGACTCCGAGCTCCTCGCGGAGACCTCCCGGTACCTCCTGGCGGCGGGCGGGAAGCGCTTCCGGCCGATGCTGGTCCTGCTCTCGGGGTACTTCGGGGACCCCGCCGACCCCCGGCTGATCCCGGGGTCGGTCGCGATCGAGCTCGTCCACCTCGCCACGCTCTACCACGACGACGTGATCGACGAGTCCGACTCGCGTCGGGGGATCGCCTCGGTGAACGCGCGGTGGAGCAACACCGTGGCCATCCTCACCGGCGACTACCTCTTCGCCCGGGCCTCGGAGATCTCGACCGAGCTCGGGACCGAGGTCTGCCGGATCCTAGCCCGGACCATCGCGGTGCTCTGCGACGGGCAGATCCGCGAGGTCGAGGCCTCGGGGCGCGTCGAGCAGACCGAGGAGGCCTACATGGAGGTGATCCGGCGGAAGACCGGCTCGCTGATCGCGACCTCCTGCCGCCTCGGCGGGCTGCTCTCGGACGCCCCGCCCGAGCACGTCGAGACCCTCGAGGCCTTCGGCGAGGCGCTGGGGCTCGCCTTCCAGCTCTCCGACGACATCATGGACGTGACCGCGAGCCAGCTCGAGCTGGGGAAGGAGCCGGGCGTGGACATGCGGGAGGGGGTCTACACGCTCCCGGTCCTCCACGCGCTCCGCCACGGCGAGCGCCGCGAGGAGCTGGCCCGCCTCCTGGCGCACGGCCCGCCCACCGGCGAGCGGCTCGACCGGGCCCTGGAGATCGTGCGGAGCGACGGGTCCCTGGCGCACGCCCGCCGGGCGGTGGCCCGGGAGGTGGACCGAGCCAAGGGGCTCGCCGGCCGGCTGCCCGACGGGCCGGCGCGGGCCGCCCTGCTCTCGCTCGCGGAGTTCCTGGCGATCCGGTGCGGGGCGCGGGGCGGCGGATGAGCCGGGGCGGGGGCCGGCCGCCGTGCGGCGGTTGCTAGGATACCGGCCGTGCTTGAGAAACCGTTCACAAGCGCGTCCCGCGCGGTCCGGGCGCGGGTGACCGGGTAGGGACGGTGGAGCGCTACTACTGGTCCTACGGGGCGGTCCTCGCCGTGCTCGCGGCCGGTGCGGGCCTGGTCGCGGTGGCCTTCCTCGCGGCGAAGCTCATCGCGCCCCGCCGGCCGCTCCCGGCCAAGCTCACGACCTACGAGTGCGGGATCGACCCGGTGGGCGAGGGGTGGTCCCAGACCCAGATCCGCTACTACGTCTACGGGTTCCTGTTCGTGATCTTCGACGTGGAGGCCGTGTTCCTGTTCCCCTGGGCCCCGGTGTTCGAGGGCCTGGGGATGGCGGCGGTGGTGGAGATGGCGATCTTCATCGGGATCCTCGCCGTCGGCCTCCTCTACGCGTGGCGGAAGGGGGTCCTCCGGTGGGTCTGATCACCGAACAGCTGCCGCTCCCCCAGCCGGTGAAGTTCATCCTGAACTGGGGCCGGCGCTACTCGCTCTGGGTGATGAACTTCGGGCTCGCCTGCTGCGCGATCGAGCTGATCGCCACCTCGACCTCGAAGCACGACTTCATCCGCCTGGGCGTGATCCCCTTCGCCCACGGGCCCCGGCAGGCGGACCTCCTGGTGGTGGCCGGCACGGTGACCGACAAGATGGCGCCGGCCCTCAAGCGGGTCTACGACCAGATCCCGGATCCGAAGTACGTGATCTCGTTCGGCTCGTGCTCGAACTGCGGCGGGCCCTACTGGGACTCGTACTCCGTGACCAAGGGCGTGGACCAGATCATCCCGGTCGACGTGTACGTGCCGGGCTGCCCGCCGCGCCCGGAGGCGCTCCTCCACGGCATCGTGCGCCTCCAGGAGAAGATCGCGAAGGAAGACATCAGGGAGAAGTGGAGTGGCAAGCTCACCGCGCCCGCTGGCTCCCGGTGAGGTCGAGGCGCGCCTCCGCGCGCGGTTCGGCGACGACGTCGTGGCCTTCGAGGAGCAGCACGGGCACGCCGTGGCGACGGTGGCCCGCGAGCGGTACCGGGAGGTCGTGGCGTTCCTCCGGGACGAGCCCGAGCTGGCCTGCGACTACTGCGACTTCACGACCGGCGTGGACCTGCGGGAGCGCGGCCTCGAGGTCGTCACCCACCTCTACTCGACGATCCACCGGCACAACGTCCGGCTCAAGGTGCTCCTCCCGCCCGACGACCCGGTCTGCCCGACGATCTCGGACCTGTTCCCGACCGCCGACTGGCACGAGCGGGAGACGATGGAGATGTTCGGGGTGCGGTTCGAGGGGCACCCGCAGCCGGTCTCGCTGCTCCTCCCCGAGCAGTTCGAGGGCCACCCGCTCCGCAAGGACTTCGTCCTCATGACCCGCGAGGCCAAGCCCTGGCCCGGGGCGGTCGAGGGCGAGGAAGAGGAGGAGGAGTGATCGCCCAGGCGACCTCGTTCCTCGACGCCCTGGCCCCGGACCCGTGGCTCGCGGTGGTCCTGAAGGCCGCGGTCGTGCTCGGCTTCTTCCTGGTCGCGCCCCTCGGCGTGGGCTACGCGGAACACAAGGTCCTCGCGCACATGCAGGCGCGCCTGGGGCCGATGGAGGCCGGGCGGTTCCACGGCTGGGCGCAGCTGATCGCCGACGGCGTGAAGTTCGTGCAGAAGGAGGACGTCGTGCCGCGGGCCGCCGACCGGTGGGTGTTCTCGCTGGCCCCGGCGGTCGTGATGGTCCCCTACATCGCCACGGTCGTGGTGATCCCGTTCAGCGACACGCTGTTCGCGGAGGACCTCGACCTCGGGATCTTCTTCGTGATGGCGATGTCGTCGGTCTCGGTGATCGGCGTGCTCATGGCCGGGTGGGCCTCGGCGAACAAGTTCTCGCTGATCGGGGCGCTGCGGGCCGCGGCCCAGCTGATCGCCTACGAGCTGCCCCTGGTCCTCGCGGCGGCCGCGGTCGTGATGGAGGCCGGGACCCTCTCGCTCATCGGCATCACCCAGGCCCAGGACGGGCACTGGTTCGTGCTCACCCAACCGGTCGGGTTCTTCATCTTCCTCGTGGCCTCCCTGGCCGAGCTGACCCGGCCGCCGTTCGACATGCCGATCGCCGACTCCGAGATCATCTTCGGGGCCTACACCGAGTACACCGGGCTCAAGTTCGCCTTCTTCCTGCTCGCGGAGTACGGGGGGATCGTGGTGCTGTCGGCGATCGCGTCGGTCCTGTACCTGGGCGGCTTCCGGCCGCTCCCCGGGCTCGGCGCGATCCCCGAGCCGCTGTGGATGGCGGCGAAGGTCGGGGGCCTGGCCTTCTTCATCATCTGGCTCCGGGCCACCTACCCGCGGCTGCGGGAGGACCAGCTCCAGCGGTTCTCGTGGCTCGCGCTGATCCCACTGGCGCTCCTGCAGATCGTGGTGGTGGGCGTCGTGAAGGTCGCGGTCTAGGGGGAGCGGATGGCCGACGCCGAGGTCCGTCGCGAGGTGCCGGAGGGGGGGACCGGCCTCGGGCTGCTGAAGGGGCTCGGGGTGACGCTGAAGACCATGCTCCGGCCCGCGGTCACCCAGCAGTACCCCCACGTGAAGCCGAAGCTCCCGCCCAGGACCCGGGGCGTGATCGCGCTCAAGCAGGAGAACTGCACGGTCTGCTACAAGTGCGCCCGGGAGTGCCCCGACTGGTGCATCTACATCGACGCCCACAAGGAGACCCACGAACCGGCCTCCGGGGGGCGGGCCCGCTCGGTGAAGGTCCTCGACCGGTTCGCGATCGACTACGCGCTCTGCATGTACTGCGGGATCTGCGTGGAGGTCTGCCCGTTCGACGCGCTGTTCTGGAGCCCGGAGTTCGAGTACGCGGTCCACGACATCCGGGAGCTCACCCACGAGAAGGAGAAGCTCGAGGAGTGGACCTACACGGTGCTCCCGCCCCCCGAGCTCGAGGAGGGGGCCGAGCCGGCCGGCGGGGAGGAGGGGTGAGGCCAGGGTGACCCCCCAGGAGGTCGCGTTCGCCGTGGTGGCGCTGCTCGGCGTCGCGGCGGCGCTCCGGCTGGTCACGGCCAGGAACGTGGTGCACGCGGCCCTCTACCTCGTCGTGACCCTGGCGAGCGTCGGCGCCGCCTACCTGGTGCTGGCGGCCGAGTTCGTGGGGTGGGTCCAGATCCTGATCTACGTCGGGGCGATCGTGATCCTGTTCCTGTTCGGGCTCATGCTCACGAAGGCGCCGATCGGCCGGGAGGCCCTGGACAACCAGCAGCGCGGGCTCGCCGCCCTGGTCGCGGCCGCGGTCCTCGCCGGCCTCGCCGCGCTCGTGCTCGCGGCGTTCCCCGGGGCGCGGGTGGACACGGCCCACGTCCGGACCGCCGACGTGGGCGCGGCGATCTTCTCCGGCTACGTGTTGCCGTTCGAGGCGGTCTCGTTCCTGCTGCTCGCGGCCCTCGTGGGGGCGGTCGTGCTGGCGCGGAAGGACGAGGGCGAACGGTGATCCGCCTCCCGCTCGTGCTGCTGTTCTCGGCCGCCCTGTTCTCGATCGGCGTGTACGGGGTGCTGGCCCGGCGGAACGCCGTGATGGTCCTCATGGCGATCGAGCTGATGCTGAACGCGGTGAACGTGAACCTGGTGGCGTTCTCCCAGTTCCTCGGCGACCTCGCCGGGCAGGTCTTCGCGCTGTTCGTGATCGCCGTGGCCGCCGCCGAGGTCGGCATCGGGCTCGCGATCGTGATCCTCGTCTACCGGAACCGGGAGACGATCAACGTCGACGAGGTGAACCTCCTCAAGTGGTAGCGGCGGAGACCCTCACCGCGGCCCCGCCGGGCGTGCTCTCGCTCGCCTGGCTGATCGTGCTGCTCCCGCTCCTCGCGTTCTTCCTGATCGTCTTCCTCGGCAAGCGGATGCCGGTCGGGGGGGCGGAGTTCGGGATCCTCGCGGTCGCCGCGGCGCTCGTGCTCTCGCTCCTCTCCTTGTGGCGCGTCGTGCAGGGGGCGGGTCCCTACGAGCGGAGCTTCACCTGGGCCCCGGTGGGCTCGTTCACGTTGGAGCTCGGCTGGTACGTGGACGGCCTGGCCGCGGTGATGTTCGTGATGGTCGCCCTGGTCTCGTTCTGCGTCCAGGTCTACTCGCTCGGGTACATGGCGGGCGACGTCCGCTTCACGTGGTTCTACGCCGCGCTGTCGCTGTTCACGGGCTCGATGCTGAACCTCGTCGCCGCCAACGACCTGTTCCAGCTCCTCGTGGGCTGGGAGTTGGTCGGCCTGTGCTCCTACCTCCTGATCGGCCACTGGTGGGAGGAGCACGTGAACTCGAGCTCCGGGATCAAAGCCTTCATCACCACGAAGACCGGCGACGTCCCGTTCGTGTTCGGCATCTTCGCGCTGGTGTTCGCCACCGGGACCGCGAACATCCCCCGGATCACCGAGGCGGTCGAGCGGGGCGAGGTGGGCCAGGGGCTCCTCCTCGCCGCCGCCCTCCTCCTCTTCGGGGGCGCGATCGGGAAGTCCGCGCAGTTCCCGCTCCACGTCTGGCTCCCGGACGCGATGGCCGGCCCCACCCCGGTCTCGGCCCTGATCCACGCGGCGACGATGGTCGTGGCCGGCGTGTACCTCGTGGGGCGGATGTTCGCGGTCTTCGCGGGGGCGGCCGGCGCCCTGGGGTTCGTGTCGACGATCGCCGCGATCACGATGCTGATCGCGGCGCTCCTCGCCATGGTCCAGGACGACATCAAGCGGGTCCTGGCCTACTCCACGGTCTCGCAGCTCGCGTACATGATCGCCGGGCTGTCGCTCGGCGAGGCCGGCTACACCCCGGGGTTGTTCCACATGTTCACCCACGCCTTCTTCAAGGCGCTGCTGTTCCTCGCGGCCGGCTCGGTGATCCACGCGGTCCACTCGAACAACATGAGCGAGATGGGGGGCCTCCGGAAGGTGATGCCCGTGACCTTCTGGACCTTCCTGATCGGGTCGGCCGCGCTCGCCGGGATCCCGCCCCTCGCGGGCTTCTGGTCGAAGGACGAGATCATCACGGCGGCCTTCCGGGAGGGGAACCTGGGGCTGTGGGCGGTGGCGATGGCGACCGCGGTGCTCACGGCCTTCTACATGACCCGCGCCGTGCTGCTCACGTTCTTCGGGGAGTACCGGGGGCACGGCCACCCCCACGAGTCCCCGGCCGTGATGACCTGGCCGCTCCTCGCGCTCGCCGCGGGGTCGGTCCTGGTGGGCTTCCTCGGGGCCCCGCAGCTGGGGGCGGTCTTCGCGGACTGGGTGCACGTGGGCGCGGAGGCCCACCACGAGCCGTTCTCCTACGGGTTCGCCGCGGTCTCGGTGGCCGGCGCGCTCCTCGGGATCGCGGCCGGGTACCGGCTCTACGCGCGGTGGCGCGAGCGGGAGCCGCTCCGCGCCCTGGGCCCCGCCTACACGCTCCTCGAGCGGAAGTACTTCCTGGACGACCTGTACTGGCGGGGCATCGTCCAGCCGGTGCGCGACCGGCTGTCGGCCGCGGTGGACTGGTCGAACCGGGTGGTCCTCGACGGGATGGTCCACGCCTCCGCGCGGGCGGCGAGGCTCCTCGCGGCCGTCGTGCACCTGGTCGACACCCGGGCCGTGGACGGGGCGGTGAACGGGGTCGCCCAGACCACCGGCTTCACCGGCGGGCTCCTCCGCTACATCCAGTCCGGCAACGTGCAGCGCTACGCCGTGTTCCTGTTCACCGGGGTGATCGTGTTGGCGTTCCTCTTCACCAGGTTCTGAGGACGAGACGGGGGGATCGATGAGCGGCTGGGAGAGCTGGGCGATCACGGTCGCCACGTTCCTGCCGGCGGTGGGGGCGTTGGTGATCGCGTTCGTGCCGAGGGAGCGGGACCGGACGGCGCGGGCCCTCGGCGTCCTGTTCACCGGGGCGGCGCTCGTCGTCGCCGCGGGGATCGCGATCGACTTCGACCACGGGCGGGCGTCCGGCCTCCAGTTCGAGGTCGACGTGCCATGGATCTCGGCGATCAACGCGCGGTACCACGTCGGGATCGACGGGATCAGCCTGCCGCTGTTCGTCCTCACCGCCCTCCTCTCGTTCCTGTGCGCTGTGTACAGCTGGCGGTTCGTCCCGAGCCCCGGCCGGACCAAGGCCTTCCTCGCGCTCCAGCTCCTCCTCGAGACCGGGATGGCGGGGACCTTCATCGCCTTCGACCTGATCCTGTTCTTCGTGTTCTGGGAGCTCGTGCTGGTCCCGATGTACTTCCTGATCGGGATCTGGGGGAGCGCGAACCGGGAGTACGCCGCGATCAAGTTCTTCCTGTACACGCTCTTCGGCAGCGTCTTCATGCTGCTGGGCTTCCTGGGGATGTTCTTCCGGGGGCCGGAGCCGCACACCTTCGACATCCTCGCGCTCCGGGACTTCGCCGCCGCCGGCGGGTTCAGCCGCGGGTTCCAGATGGTGGTCTTCGCCGCGGTGTTCCTGGGGTTCGCGATCAAGGTCCCGATGTGGCCGTTCCACACCTGGCTCCCCGACGCCCACACCGAGGCCCCCACGGTCGGGTCGGTCCTGCTGGCCGGCATCCTCCTGAAGATGGGGACCTACGGCTTCGTCCGGATCGGGCTCCCGCTCCTGCCCGACGCCGCGGCGGCCTGGGCCCCGTGGATCGGCGCCCTCGCGGCGATCGCGATCGTCTACGCGGCGCTGGCCTGCCTGGCGCAGCGGGACCTGAAGCGGCTGATCGCCTTCTCCTCCGTGGGGCACATGGGGTTCGTGATGCTCGGGATCGCCACCCTCACCGACACCGGGATCAACGCCGCGATCTTCGGGATGGTGGCCCACGGGGTGATCACCGGGATGCTGTTCTTCTGGATCGGCTCGGTCTACGACCGCTACCACACGCGGATGATCGCGGACATCGGCGGCGGGCTGCTCCAGAAGGCCCCCCGCCTGGGGGCGATCTTCAGCTACATCGCGATCGCGTCCCTGGGCCTGCCGGGGCTCGCGGGCTTCTGGGGCGAGGTGATGGCGCTGCTGTCGGCGTTCAACCCGAACACCGAGCTCGGGCTGCCGCTCGGGTGGTTCCGGGCCTTCATGGTGGCAGGCGGGATCGGCACGATCCTCACCGCCGGCTACTTCCTGTGGACCATCCAGCGGGTGAACCTCGGCACGCTCCCCGAGCGGTGGCGGGAGGAGCCGATCCCGGACGTCCTCCCCGTGGAGTGGCTCTCCTGGGCGCCGCTCCTGGTCCTGATCCTCGCCCTCGGGGTCTTCCCGCGCCTGGTCTTCGGGATGACCGACGAGGCGGTGCGGGCCCTCACCGGGCTCCTGGGGGGCTGAGGCGGGATGCCGCAGGCCATCGACTACCACGCGATCCTGCCCGAGCTGGTCCTCGCGGGCACCGTCCTCCTCGTCGTGGTGGTCGACGCGTTCCTCCGGCCCGCGCGGCGGTGGCTGGCGATGCCGCTCTCGCTCGTGGGCGTGCTGGGGGCGCTCGCCGCGGTGGCCTCGCTCGCGGGCCAGGAGCGCACCACGTTCGGCGGCGCCTTCGTGGTGGACGACTTCGCGCTCCTGTTCAAGGCGTTCTTCCTGGTGGTCGCGGTGGCGGTCCTCGCGATCTCGCTCCGCTACATCCGGGAGGGGCGGTACTACCAGGGGGAGTACTACTTCCTCCTGCTCACGTCGTTCCTCGGCTGCCTCCTGATGCCCTCCTCCCGGGACCTCCTGATGCTGTTCCTCTCGCTCGAGCTTGTGTCGGCCCCCGTGTTCCTCGTCGCCGCGTTCCGCAAGGCCGACGTCCGCTCCACCGAGGCCGGCCTGAAGTTCTTCCTGATCGGCGTGCTGTCGACCGCGGTGATGCTCTACGGGATGAGCCTGGTCTACGGCCTGACCGGGGCCACCGGGCTCGGCGACATCGCCGCCCGGCTGGCGGAGCTCCCGCCGGGGCAGGGGAGCCTGGTGCTCGCCGCGATCCTCCTGGTCGTGGCGGGCTTCGCGTTCAAGGTCTCCGCGGTGCCGTTCCAGTTCTGGGCCCCCGACACCTACGAGGGGGCGCCGGTGCCCGTGGCCGCGTTCCTGGCGGTGGCCTCCCAGGCGGCCGGGTTCGCCGGGCTCCTCCAGCTCATGTTCCGGGCCTTCGCCGGCCAGGCCGACGCCTGGGCCCCGGTGTTCGCGGCGCTCTCGGTCGCCACGATGACCGTGGGGAACCTGATCGCGCTCCAGCAGCGGCAGGCGATCCGGCTGCTCGCCTACTCCGGGATCGCCCAGTCGGGCTACATCCTGCTGCCGTTCGCGCTGGCGGGGGCGGGCCCCGCGACCGACCGGGCCGCCTTCGCCGCGACCGTCACCTACATCCTGATCTACGCGGTGATGAACCTGGGCGCCTACGCGGTCTGCGTGGCGGTGGCGAGGGAGCGGCCGGGGCTCCTGTTCCGGGACTTCGCCGGGATCGTCCGGCGCGCGCCGCTGCTCGCGGTGGGGATGACGCTGTTCATGGTCTCCCTGGCCGGGGTCCCGCCGACCGGCGGGTTCTGGGCGAAGTTCTTCGTGTTCACCGCGGCGATCGAGCGGGGAGGGATCGGGGTGTGGCTCGCCGCGATCATGGTCGTGAACTCCGTGATCAGCCTGTACTACTACCTCGCGATCCCCCGGCAGATGGTGTTCGCCGACGGGGACGAGCGGCCCCTCGCCGCCCCGGCCCTCGTCCGGGGGGTCGTGGCCCTGGCCGCCGTCGCGATCGTCGCGCTGTTCGTGTTCCCCGACCTCCTGGCCCGGGCCCCGCAGGGGGCGACGCTCGTCGGGCCCTGAGCTGGGCCGGGCGGCCGAGCCCGGGCCGAACCCGCGGGCCGGCGGCGGCGAACCGCCTGTGAGACACTTCGAGCCGGAGGGTACGTCCCAGGAGGGTCGAGCGGTGATCGGGATCAACCGGGTCAAGAGCTGGCTGCTGATCGCGGCCCTGGGCGGGCTGTTCGTGCTCGTCGGGGCGGCCCTGGGCGGCCGGCAGGGGGCCACCACGGCCCTGCTGTTGGCCCTGGCGTTCAACTTCGCGATGTACTGGTTCTCGGACCGGATCGCGATCGCGAGCACCCGGTCCCGCCCGGTCTCCGAGGCCGAGGCCCCGGAGCTCTACCGGATCGTGCGGGAGCTCGCGGCCGAGGCCCGGATGCCGCTGCCGCGGATCCACGTCTCGGAGATGCTCCAGCCGAACGCCTTCGCCACCGGCCGGAGCCCCGCCCACGCGGCCGTCTCGGTGACCCGCGGGATCCTGCAGGTCCTCGACGAGCGGGAGCTCCGCGCGGTGCTCGCCCACGAGCTGTCCCACGTCGCGAACCGGGACATCCTGGTGGGCTCGATCGCCGCGGCCATCGGCACCGCGATCACGTTCCTGGCCCGGATGGCGATCTGGTTCGGCGGCGCCCGGGACGACCGGGACAACGCGTTCGGGCCGTTCGCGCTCCTCATCGCCTGGCTGCTCGCGCCCCTGGCGGCCGCGCTGATCCAGATGGCGGTGTCCCGGTCCCGGGAGTACCAGGCCGACGAGTCGGGGGCGCTGCTCTCCCGGGACCCGGAGGCGCTCGCGAGCGCCCTCCGCAAGCTCGAGCAGGCCGCGCGCCAGGTGCCGGTGCCCGCCACGGTGAGCCCGGCCCAGGCCCACCTGTTCATCGTGAACCCCTTCCGCGGACGCCAGGCGGCGATGACGCTCGCGAACCTCTTCTCCACCCACCCGCCGACGGCGGCGCGGATCGCCCGCCTCGAGGAGATCGCCCGCCGGATCGGCGCGTAGGTCGCCGAGGCCCCGGGCCGGCCGCGTCAGGCCGCGGCCAGGTCGTCGAGGAGCTCCCGCACGAGCCCCAGCGGGGTCCGGGGGTTCACGAAGCAGAGCCGGAGCACCCGCTCCCCCTGCCAGGTCGTGGGCAGCACGAACGCCCGGCCCCGCGCGAGCATCCGGTCGCACCAGGCCTGGAGGGCCCGGGGGTCCCAGCCCCGCCGGCGCACGAGGAGCACCGAGAGCTCGGGCTCGCGCACGAGCTCGAGCGCCGGACGGCGGCGGACCTCCTCGGCCGCCTCTTTGGCCAGGCGGAGGACGGCCTCGACGGCCTCCCGGTACGCGTCGGTGCCGTGGACCGCGAGCGAGAACCAGAGCGGCAGGCCGCGGGCCCGCCGGGACATGTGGAGCGCGAGGTGCATGGGGTTCCACCCCGGGGCGGCGTTGGCGTCCTCCAGGTAGGCCGCCTCCTGGGCGAAGGCGCGCGGCGCCACCGAGGGGTCCCGGTAGAGGAGCGCGCAGCAGTCGTAGGGGGCGAAGAGCCACTTGTGGGGATCGACCACGAGGGAGTCGGCGCGCTCGATCCCCGCGAAGCGGTCCCGGACCGAGGGCGCGCACAGGGCGGCGCCGCCGTAGGCCGCGTCGACGTGGAGCCACACGCCCCGCTCTGCGCACAGCTCGGCGATGCCGGCCAGGTCGTCGATCGCGCCGGCGTTGGTGGTGCCGGCGGTCGCGGCGACCGCGAAGGCGGCCCCGCCCGCCCGGTCCAGGGCCTCCCGCGCCCGGGCGGCGGTGAGGCGCCCGTCCTCGGCCGGCGCCGCCACCACGTCCACGTCCATCACGCGCGCGGCAGCCCGGATCGAGGAGTGGGCCTCGGTGGAGGTCACGAGGGCCCACCGCCCTGGCCCCCCGCCCCGTCGCTCCCGGGCCGCCTGCCGGGCGGCCGCCAGGCCCGAGAGGTTCCCCGCGGTGCCGCCGGACACGAAGCAGCCCCCGGCCCCGGGCCCCAGCCCGGCGAGGTCGGCCAGCCAGCGGAGGGCCTCGTTCTCGGCCCAGATCGCGCCGGCCCCGTCGATCCAGCCCGCCCCCACCATCGAGGAGACCCCGAGGAGCAGGTCGGCGAGGGCGGCGGCCTTGGTCGGCGCCGACGGCACGAACGCGAGGAACCCGGGGTGGTCGGCGGGGATGGTGGCGGGGGCCACGACCTCCCGGAACACGCGGAGGGCCCCCTCGGGCCCGAGCCCGCGGGGCGTGATCGTCGGGCCCGCCCGGGCCGAGAGCTCGTCCGCCGACGCCGGCCGCCCGAGCGGCGGCGGGTCGGCGCGGAGACGGTCCAGGGCGGCCTGGAACACGGCCTCCGCGAGGCGGGCGGTCTCCTCGGTGAACCGGTGCATGGCGGGGGCCGGCGGCGCGGCGCCCGCTACCGCACCAGCTCGGCGCAGAACGCGGCGAAGGCGTCCACGTACCGGGCGATGTCCTCCTCGGAGTGCTGCACCGAGATCGTCCACTGCTCCTCGTCGCCCGGGGTCATGAACACCCCCCGGTTCACCATCCAGTTGAAGGAGGCGTAGAACAGCTCGGGGATCGTCTCCAGGAAGTCCCGGTAGTTCGCGAGGGGCTCCGTGCGGTAGGAGACGCAGCCCTTCGCGCCCAGGTCGACGGTGTGCGCGGGGATCCCGTGCTCGTCGATGGCCCGCTGGCAGCCCTCGGCGAGGAGGGTCCCGAGCTTCGCGAGGTGGTCGTAGGCCTCGCGCGTGAGGACCTTCGTGAGCGCCGCGAGCCCGGCCGCCACCGAGAGGGGGTTCCCGTTGAACGTCCCCTGCTGGGCCGCGCCCTTGGTCACGACCTCCATGATCCGGGCCTCGCCCCCGAAGGCGCCGATCGTCGCGCCCCCGCCGATGGCCTTGGCGAAGCACGCCAGGTGGGGGCGGACCCCGAACCGCTCGGTGGCCCCGCCGTACGCGATCGTGCCCCCGCACTTCACCTCGTCGAAGATCAGGACCACCCCGTGGCGGTCGCAGAGGTCCCGGAGCCCCTGGAGGTAGCCGGGCTTGGGGAGCACGATCCCGATGTTCATCATCACCGGCTCGAGGATCAGGCAGGCGATCTCCTCCCCGTGCTCGCGGAACAGGTCCTCGACCGCCCCCAGGTCGTTGAAGGGCACGATGATCGTGTCCCGCCACATCGAGCGGGGGACGCCCTTCGAGGTCGGGCGGGTCGTGTAGGCGGTCCCCCGGGAGTCGGCCGCCTCCCCGCCCACGTCGTACCGGACGCCCAGGGTGTCGGCCTCGGGGACGACCGAGAACAGCACCGCGTCGTGGTGCCCGTGGTAGGAGCCCTCCATCTTCACGATCCGGTCCCGGCCGGTCGCCGCCCGCGCCACGCGGATCGCGTCCATCGTGGCCTCGGTCCCGGAGTTCACGAACCGCATCTGCTCGAGCTGGAACCGCTCGCAGATGGCCTCGGCGAGCGCCACGGTCCGCTCGGTGGTGACCGCGAAGTGGATGCCCTTGTCCGCCACCTCCCGGATGGCCTCGACGATCGCGGGGTGGGCGTGGCCCACCACGTTCACGCCGAAGCCGCCGTGGAAGTCCACGTACTCGTTGCCGTCGACGTCCCAGACCCGCGATCCCCGTCCGTGGGAGAGGTAGACGGGGTAGGGGTCATTGGCCTGGAAGTTGGACGCCACCCCCTTCGGCAGGCTCCGGACGGCCCGCTCGTGGAGCCGGGCCGAGCCCGGGGTCCGCTCCAGGAGCCGCTGGTTCTCCCGCTCGGCGATCTCCGCCGCCCTCGCCTTCAGCCGGTCGATGTCCACGCTCTCACCTCCCGAGGTGCAGGAAGTCTACCCACCGGGCCGGGCGCCGTGGCTACGCCGAACCGTCGAAGGATCGGGCCGCCGGTGGGCGGTTCCGTCGGGGGCTCAGGGACGGAGGTTCACGAACCGGAGGGGGATCCCGAAGTCCCGCTCCCGCACCGCCCGGATCACGGCCTGGAGGTCGTCCTTGTTCCTCCCGGTGATCCGGAGCTGGTCGCCCTGGACCTGGGGCTGGACCTTCACGGGGAGCCCCTTCACGAACCGCACGATCTCCTTGGCCTTGGCCTCGCTGATCCCCCGGTTCACGTGCACGCTCTGCTTGACCGTCCCCCGGGCCGCGGGGAGCACCGGCCCCTCGGCGAGGGCCTTGAGCGGGACCTCCCGGCGGACCAGCTTCTCCTTGAGGACCTCGAGGGCGGCCTTCAGGCGGTCCTCGGTGGAGGAGCGGAGCTCGATCAGGTCCTCGTCCTGGGAGATGCTGGTGCCGGTCCCCTTGAAGTCGAACCGGGTGAGGATCTCGCGGCGGGCCTGGTCCACGGCGTTCGTGACCTCGGCCATGTCCACCCGGGAGACGATGTCGAAGGAGAACCCGTCCCTGGCCACGGCCCCATGCTACCCCGCGTCGGCGCGGCCGCGGCCCGCCCCGCGCGGCTCCGCTACACTCAGAGGTGCTGCGGGAGGGTGCCCGAGCGGCCAAAGGGAGCGGTCTGTAAAATCGCCGGCGTACGCCTACGCAGGTTCGAATCCTGCCCCTCCCACCAGCCCAGGACCCGCCTCAGGAGCGGACGCCCACCTCGTCGAGGTGGCGGAGGAGGTCGGCGGGGTCCTCGTACACCCGGAAGGCCCCGGCCCGCTCCAGCTCGTCCGCGCCGTACCCGCCCGAGAGGAGCCCGACCCCGAGGGCCCGGGCCCGTCGGGCGGCGAGGAGGTCCCAGACGCTGTCGCCGACCACCACCGAGTCGGCGATGTCGACCCCCAGCTGCTCGGCCGCGGCGAGGAACAGGTCGGGGTCTGGCTTGGCCCGGGGCACCTGGTCCCGGGTCACCACCGGGACGCCCTCCGGCACCCCGAGGCTCGCGAGGGCGGGCGCCGCGCTCTCCAGGCGTCCGCTCGTGGCGATGGCCCAGGGAACGCCCGCCCCGCTGAGGTGGGCGAGGAGCTCGCGCGCCCCGGGGAGCGGGCGGACCTGGGGCCGGAGGCGCGCGTAGGCCTCGGCGTGCCCGCGCTGGAGCCGTTCCAGCACCGCCGGGTCGAGGGGCCGGCCGGTCTCGCGGAGCAGGCCCTGGACGAACAGCCCCCCGCTCATCCCGATCCTCCGGTGGATCCGCCACACCGAGAGCTCGATCCCCTCCCGCTCCAGGGCCTCCCGCCAGGCGAGGACGTGCTGGTACACGCTGTCCACGAGGGTCCCGTCGAGGTCGAACAGGAACGAAGGGGGGCCGAGGGCCGCGGGCACGCCTACCACCGCCCGTGGAGCTCGCTCGCGGGGTCGAAGAACCCCCCGGCGGGGCGGGCGTGGGCGTGCCAGTGGTCCGGGATCCTCCGTCGCTCCGGGTCGATCCAGTAGCCGCCGTCCCCGTAGCGGGCGGCGGCGACCCGCTCGAGGTGGCCGAGGAGCCTGGCCTCGAGCGCCGGCTCCGGGAGCCCGTGGGTCCGCCACACGACCATCGGCGTGGCGCACACCAGGCAGTCCGCCACCCAGCACTCCTCGTCCTCGAAGTGCCAGGCCGTCACGCGCTCGGCCCGGCACAGCAGGCACCCGGGTTCAGCGGAACCGGACCTGGACGGCATCCCCGACCTCCACGCCGTGCTCCTCGAACCAGCCCCTGCGCATCTCCACCGCCCCGACGTAGGCCCGGCCCGGCCGGTACAGGGGGCACGGGTCGCGCCGGCACGGCTCCATGTCGAGGATAGCGACCACCCGGCCGCTCCGGTCCCAGAACGCGATCGAGAGCGGGAGCAGCGTGTCCTTCATCCAGAACGGGCCGCTGGTCGGGCGGTCGAACAGGAACACCATCCCGCCGTCTGGGGGGAGCCGGGCCACGCCCATCAGGCCCCGGGCTCGCTCCTCCGGCGTGCGGGCCACGAGGAGGGGGCCGGTGCGGACCTCCCCGCGGTCGGTCCGGAACGCGATCCGCGCCCCGCCGGGCGGCTCCGGGGGCGCCGGCGCCCGGCCCCCGCAGGCCGCCAGGAGCGCCGCCGTGAGCAGGGCGGACGCCGCGCGGCGGGGGAGGGAGCGGGTCGGTCGGGTTGCTATCATCGGCTGCGCGCTGGAGTAGCTCAGTCGGCAGAGCACCTCCATGGTAAGGAGGGGGTCGTGGGTTCGATTCCCACCTCCAGCTCGGGAGCCGTCCGGCCGGACGGCCGGTAGACTCGGAAGCGCAGGTCGGCGGGGTAGCTCAGTGGCAGAGCAAGCGGCTCATAATCGCTGTGTCGCGGGTTCGAGTCCCGCCCCCGCTACGAGGAGATCCCAGGAGGCGTAGATGGCGAAGCAGCGGTTCGAGCGGACCAAGCCGCACGTGAACATCGGCACGATCGGCCACATCGACCACGGCAAGACCACGCTCACGGC